>Ga0129313_1000342_pt1 | contig 42701 bp, 39 predicted proteins | sample O1105metagenome_FD_94436 | JGI IMG/M metagenome (GOLD analysis project Ga0129313, IMG submission 94436) | Orangutan group fecal microbial communities from fecal samples from Wisconsin, USA - O1105 metagenome | ecosystem: Host-associated > Mammals > Digestive system > Large intestine > Fecal...
GATTATGATTTACATATTTGTCAAAGTCTTTAGCAGTTACAAAATGCTTTTGTCGGCTATCTAACAAGCCACGCTGATACATTTTGTATAGTTTTTTATTATAGGCAATGTATTGATTATATAAAAATCTGGCTATGCCAATTGAGCAGATGATTTTTGCTTTCTGTTTCCTAGTCGGCGCTATTTCTGTCTTGAATGCCTTTAGCAACAGCCTCATCCCTTTCTATCTGCTTTTTATATTTACGCAATCCACACAGCCTGCATGAAAAAACATGAAGTATACTTACTATGTCCTGTACTAATTCTTCATGAGGTGATAGCCTTTCATTTTTGACAACGACTATTTCCACGTTGAATTTATTACAGAACTTTTCAAACCAGTCAAAACCAAATCTGACAAATCTATCTTTGTGAGAAACCAATATCATTTTTATCTTGTTTTCCATGACTTCAACAAGAAGCTGATTCCATTTCTTGCGATTTTAGTTTAATCCACTGCCGTAATCACGAATAATCTCATCGACAATAACTCCCTTGGCATTTGCGTGGGTTTGCAAAAAATCAACTTGATTCTCTAAATCATCAGATTGCTTTCTGGTTGATATCACCAATATACACCTTTGTTTATGCTTAAAAAACCTCCTTTATAGCTTTTATCAAACCAGCAATAGTATATTCCTCTGCCTGAACATCCACCTGCAAGCCCTGCTGACGGCAGGTTTCCGCAGTAATAGGCCCAATGGCAGCAATCTTAGCATTCTTTAGCAAATCAACAGCCTGATCTCCCAGCAGTTTCACAATATTCTTTACCGTAGAGGAGCTGGTAAAGGTCACCATATCCAGCTCACCATCAGACAGCAGCTTGGTTACTAGATACTTGTCAGCATCCCCTGCCTCTGTCTTGTAGGCAGGCACCACTGTTACATCAATCCCCTGCTGGGACAGCTCCTCTGGCAGTACATTGCGAGCCACAGCCGCCCTTGGCAGAAGCACCTTATCTCCAGACTTCAACTTGCCATAGAGAGCAGCCAGAACCCCCTCAGCTGTGAAATCTGTTGGCACCACATCAGCCATAATACCATAACTCTGCAGTGCCTCTGCCGTACTGCGGCCAATAGCGCAGATGGAAATTCCCCCCAGACTACGGGTATCCAGCCCAGCCTGCTGTAAACTGCGGAAGAAATACTCCACTCCATTAACAGAGGTAAAGATAGCCCAGTCATAATCAGCCAAATGACCAATAGCCTCATCCATAGCCTTGCCCTTGTCATCAGGAGGGACAATCTTGATAGCAGGAGCCTCAAAACATTCTGCCCCCAGCTCCTCCAAGCCTGTCGTCAGCTGGGAAGCCTGTGCTCTGGCACGAGTTACCAGAATCCTCTTGCCCTGCAAAGGCTTCTCGGCCCCATCAAACCAAGCCAACTGTTCACGGAGGTTCACCACATTGCCTACCAGGAAGATACATGGAGGCTTAATATTCTCCCTTTTGGCCATCTCTGCTGCCTCAGCCACAGTAGAGGTCCATACCTGCTGCTGCGCCTTGGTGCCCCAACGGATAATAGCCACAGGAGTATCTCCGCTGCGGCCGTTTTCCATTAGCTTGGCGGTAATCTTAGGCAAATTAGCCACACCCATCAGGAACACCAAAGTATCCGTAGCTGTTGCCAGCTGAGGCCAATTAATATCTGAATCCGCCTTGGTAGGATCTTCATGACCAGTTACCACCGCAAAGGAAGCCGCTACCCCTCTATGGGTAACAGGAATCCCGGCATAAGCAGGCACTGCAATGGCAGAGGTGATGCCCGGCACAATCTCAAAGGAAATATTATTTTCCTTTAACAGCAGAGCTTCCTCCCCGCCACGGCCGAAAACAAAGGGATCCCCACCTTTGAGACGAACCACAGTCTTGCCCTCCTTGGCCAAATCCACCAAAAGCTGGTTGATTTTTTCCTGGGGCATAGTATGCTGGCTGGAAGCCTTGCCTACATAGATAAGCTCCGCTCCCTCTGGTGCATAGCCCAATATTCTATCATCAGCCAGACGGTCATATACCACCACATCAGCATTTCCCAGACAGCCACAGGCCTTCAAGGTCAACAGCTTGTAGTCCCCTGGTCCAGCCCCTATCAGATATACCTTACCATTCATAGTCAAACCATCCTCCTATAATTTATACTTCTATCCCGATAGACCGCAGAATCTCTCTGCCGCCTCTAGCCAACAGCTTTTCTGCCAGATTAACACCAACAGCTCTAGCCGCCTGAGCATCCTTTACCTCAGCCTCCAGAGCATCCCGCAACAAGGTACTGCCATCCAGAGAGGCTATGACAGCCTCCACCCGGATACCAGCCTCTGCGGATACAGCATGAACTCCTACAGGCACCTGACAGCCACCCTCAACAGTAGCCAGGAACCCCCGCTCAGCCTCTGTACACAATCTGGTACATCTATCGTTCAGGAACTCCAACAGCTCCCTTGTTTCCTTATCAGCCTGACGGCATTCAATAGCCAAAGCCCCCTGGCCAACAGCCGGGAGACACATGGTCTGAGGCAGTACCTGACGGATTTTGTCCCCAAAGCCCAGTCTTTTCAGTCCAGCACAGGCCAAAATAATGCCATCAAAATTTTCCTCCTCCATTTTCCGCAGGCGGGTATTTACATTGCCTCGCAAATCCTCAATCTGCAAATCTGGTCTGGCATGGAGAAGCTGTGCCTTCCGCCGCAGGCTGGAGGTGCCCACCTTGGCCCCTGCAGGCAGCTGCTGAAAGCTTTCATACTTAGGGCTGACAAAGGCATCCCCCGGATCTGCCCTCTGAGTAATAGCTGTAATCACCAGCCCCTCTGGCACCACTACCGGCATATCCTTCAGGCTGTGCACCGCAATATCAATCTCACCATCCAGCATAGCCGTTTCCAGCTCCTTGGTAAAAAGCCCCTTGCCACCAATCTTGGCTAAAGGAGCATTGAGAATCTTATCTCCCTTGGTGGTCATTAATCTTTTTTCCACCACCAGCTCAGGGTATTTTTTCGCCAGCTCCCCAATAACAAAATCCGCCTGCCACAAAGCCAGCTGACTGCTTCTAGTACCTACCACCAGCTTTTGCTTATGCATCTGCATCCACCTCATTTCCCATACTTTCCAGCTGAAACAGGTTTTCCATAGCACCCTTTAGCTCCTGCTCCTGCTGTGTGCCAATGGCATCGTGCAAGCTGCTCATAGGTTCCCGCAGCAGCTTCCGCACCAGCATCTTGGTCATATTCTCTACAATCCGTACATCTTCCTCTGGCAGATCATGAAGCTTCCGCATAGCCCGCTTTAGCTCTGTCCGGCGAATCAGCTCCGCCTTGTCCCTAAGTCTGCTCATCACCGGCTGCATTCCCAGATACTGGTATCTATCCAGCAGGTTATGAACCTCCTCCTCTACAATCTCACGAGCCGCCACAGCCTCCTGCTGCCGCTGCTGCAGATTCTCATCCACCACGGATTCCAAATCATCAATATTAAACAGGTCAACCCCTGCCAGCTGTCCCACCTCTGGATCCACGTCCCGAGGCACCGCTATATCTATCAGAATCAAAGGCCTTGCCTTGACTCCACTAATATCCTGTTGCTGTCTACGGCCAGCCATAGCCTTGGCCATTTCCCTAGGCCGAATAACATAGTGAGGGGCACCGGTGGAGGTAATAATAATATCCATATCCCCCATCATTTCATATACCTCTGTCCAAGGCACCGCCTGTCCCTGAAATCTCTCTGCCAGAGACAAGGCCCGCTCAATATGATGGTTGGCCACAAAAAGCTTTGGAGCACCCTGGCTTAGCAAATGGGTAGCTGTCAGCTCCGCCATTTTGCCTGCACCAAATAACAGTATCCGGCAGCCATCCAAACCTCCTAGAATATTCTTGGCCAGCTCCACTGCCGCATAGCTGACAGATACAGCACTATAGGCAATTCTGGTTTCTGTCCGCACCCTTTTGCCCGTAGCAATAGCCCGATGGAACAAAAGGTTCAGCATGGTATCAGTAGAACCATTCTCCAAGGCGGCTGCATAGGCATGCTTCACCTGGCTCAATATCTGCCCCTCCCCAATAACCAGAGAGTCCAGACTGGCAGCCACCAGCAGAAGATGCTCAATACACTGCTTTCCCCAGAACTCATAGGTATACTGCTGACGGAACTCCCTATCCATAGGAATATCTACCAGCTCCTGCCACAGAGCCACCACAGGAGCAATATCTTCCTCCAGCTCCACCACAGCATATATCTCGCTGCGGTTGCAGGTAGACAGCACCACTGCTTCCTTCAGGCCAGCAATCTGATCTGTATTAGCCAACACAATCTGTAGTTTATCTTTGTCTATACTAAATTTTTCGCGAATCTCCACAGGAGCTGTCCGATGATTCAGCCCCAGCACAACCAATCTTTCTTCTGATTTCATCCTTTGCCTGTTCCAATCTCTCATCAAGAATATAGTTAAAAATCTCCGGTGTCATAGCCTGACGCCACAGCCCCTGCCGCTTTACCGTATCCGGCTCCCTGCGCCACAGCTCCCGCCGCATCTCCCCCAGCCAATCCAAAAACTGACCAAAGCCCTCATGGTAGCGGTTTTCCAAATCCTGCCTTAGCAGTCTGGCGAAAGCTGGACTAGCACCACCTGTAGAGGCTGTTAGCTCCAATTGCCCCCGACGTATACGAGCTGGCACCTGAAAATCACATTCCTCTGGGGCTGTAATATCATTTACCAAAGCCCCATGACCATGAGCCATCTGGCCAATCTCATGATTCACCTCTCGGCTATCTGTAGCCGCAAATACCAGACGGAAGTCACTGGCTTCCCAGTCAAAGTCCCTATGAGTCATCTGATGCCACACCAGCCTATCCTCTGGCAGGCTTTCCACTAAAGCCTGCAGCTCCGGCACCAGCTCAGGAGCCACCAGAACCACCTTGGCCTCCTCCTCCAACAGCCGACCAAGCTTCCTGAGAGCCACAGCTCCTCCCCCAAAGATAGCCGCTTGACAGCCTTTCATACATATATTTATAGGATACATATCAGCCTCCGTCTCCAGCCATTTCAAGGAGAAAATTTCATCCTTATCGTTCCGAAAATGAATTTCATTCAACTTTTAATTATAGTACAAAACAGGGCAAAAAAAAAGCCACTCTTTAAAAAACTTTATGCAAAAAAGATATACAAAAAGGCTGTCACCTGATAAAAATCATCAAGCAACAGCCCCTTTTCAATTCATTCCATATTAAGCTTATTCAGCAGGCTTCTCTGGAATCAGGCTATTATACAAATTCATGTATTCCTGAGCAGATTTATGCCAGCTAAAGTCACTAGCAATAGCATTCTTCACCACATGCTGCCAGATATTAGGATCTCTGAAATCTGCCAAGGCAGTTTTCATGGTAAAGAGCATATCATGGGCATTGATATTGTTGAAGCTATAACCATTGCCCTGACCAGTGTACTTATTGAAGGAAGTTACAGTATCCTTCAAACCGCCAGTAGCCCGGACAATAGGCACAGTGCCATAGCGAAGGGCAATCAGCTGTCCCAAGCCGCAAGGCTCATATTCAGATGGCATCAGGAACATATCTGCACCTGCGTAGATTCTCTGGGCCAGCTCATTGGAGAAGCGAATATTGGCAGAAACCTTCTGAGGCAAACGCCACTGCAAGCCCCGGAACCAATCCTCATACTGCTTGTCACCAGTGCCCAGCAGTACAAACTGGCACTCCTCAGCCTGTAACAGCTCATCCATAACCCGGACAATCAAATCCAAGCCCTTGGCTGCTACCAGACGGGAAACCAAGCCAATCATAGGAATATTTCTATCCACTGGCAGTCCCAGCTGTTCCTGCAGTTTAACCTTGTTCTCATTCTTCATGGCCAAAGTATTAGGCCCGTAGTTGACAAAGAGATTCTTGTCAGTCTCTGGGTTGTAAACATCATAGTCAATACCATTAACGATACCAGCTATTTTGTCTCCCCGGGTTCTCAGCAGGCCATCCAGCTGCTCACCAAAATATGGATACTGAATTTCCTGAGCGTAAGTACGACTGACTGTGGCAACCACATCAGCATAGACAATGCCGCCCTTCATGAAGTTAACAGAATCGTTAAACTCCAGATCACCATTGTTGAAATACTTCCAATCCAGGCCCAGTACATCATCCATAACATTCTTGTCAAAGACACCCTGATATTTCAGGTTATGAATAGAGAATACTGTCTTGATATTCTCATATCTTTCATCCCCCTGATGCTCCAGCTTCAGCAGAACATTAACCAGGGCTGCATGCCAGTCATTGGAATTGATTACATCTGGGAAGAAATTCAGCAAAGGCAGAAGGTTCAGTACTGCACGGGAGAAGAAGGAAAATCTCTCAGCATCATCGCCATAGCCATAAAGGCCATCCCGCTTGAAATAATCCTCGTTATCTACAAAATAGTAGGTAACTCCATCCTGCTTCAGCATGTCCACGCCAGCATATTTGTGACGCCAAGACACAGGTACAAAAATATGTCCTACATGTGTCATTTTGGCTTTATATTCCTCAGCAATCTTGCTATACTTTGGCAAAATTACTCTGGCATCAACCCCCATTTTTGCCAGCTCTTTAGGCAGGGAACCAGCTACATCTGCCAGTCCTCCTGTCTTAATAAATGGAACAGCCTCTGAAGCTACATACAATACCTTCATCATAAACCTTCTTTCTAGTGCCCTTGCACCATACCTATAACCCCTTTTAGTGAAACGCTGCTATGCTTCTGCCTCTGGCTTTTTCTTAGGTGGACGACCACGGCGCTTTGGCTTGGTCTCTCCCTCAGCTGCCTCTGGCTTTTTCTTAGGTGGACGACCACGACGCTTTGGCTTGGTCTCCCCCTCAGCTGCCTCTGGCACAGCTTTGGCAGCTGTCTTGGCAGTTTTTGTCTTGGCAGTTGTCTTTTTGGTAGCTGTTTTTGCTGTAGTTTTGGTGGCAGTCTTTTTGGCTGTGGTCTTTCTAGTCCCAGGAGTTTTTTTCTTCTCCTCAGCCTTTGGTTCCACAACCTCTGCCTCTACAATTTCCTGCTTTTCAGATACAGTCTTGCCTTTTAGGGGACGCTCCTTTTTCAACTGAATATATACAGTTGCCAATGGAGGTACTGTTATCTGAATAGAATAGGATTTGTTATTCCAAGGCACATCCTGTGATGGAATATCGTTTTCGTTAATAACATTGGAACCGCCAAATTCGGCAGCATCACTGTTAAATACTTCCTCATAGGTACCAGCCTCTGGTACACCAAAGCGGGCGCCGTGACGAACTGCCGGCGTAAAGTTGGAAATAGCAATTACGAAATCACCATTGTCAGCCCGACGAATAAAGGAAATCACGCTGTCATCGGCATTATCGCAATCAATCCACTCAAAGCCGCCCCAGTCAAAGTCAACCTGCCAGAATTCCTTGTGGTCTACATAGAACTTATTCAGGGCCTTGGAATAAGCCAGCATCTTGGTGTGCATCTCATACTTTTCAGGGAGATGCCAATCCAGACTGTCATTCCACTTCCACTCAACAAACTGACCAAATTCACCGCCCTGGAACAACAGCTTCTTGCCTGGATGAGCCATCCAATAACCAAAGAAGCCACGGAGGCCGGCAAATTTCTGCCAATAATCACCTGGCATTTTGTTAATCAGGGAGCACTTGCCATGAACTACCTCGTCATGGGAAAGAGGCAGCACAAAATTCTCACTAAAGGCATACATCATGGAGAAAGTAATCTTGTCATGATGCCACTTGCGGTAGATAGGATCCAGACTGCAGTATCTCAGGATATCATTCATCCAGCCCATATTCCACTTGTAGTTAAAGCCCATGCCACCCATATAAACAGGCTTGGAAATATTTGGCCAGGAGGTGGACTCCTCAGCAATCATCAAAGCCTGTGGGTACTCTCTAAACACGGTTTCATTCAGCTTGTGGAGGAAATCAATAGCCTCCAAATTGCCGTTGCCGCCATGCTTATTAGGCTGCCACTCGCCATTCTTTCTGCCATAATCCAGATACAGCATATTGGCCACAGCATCAATGCGGAGACCGTCAATATGATACTGATCCATCCAGAAAATAGCATTGGAAATCAAAAAGCTCTGTACCTCGGTACGGCCATAATCAAAATTGGTGGTACCCCAGCCAGCATTATCTGCTCTCTGAGGATTGTCGGATTCATACAGATTCCGGCCATCAAAATCTCTCAGACCATGATCATCCTTACAGAAATGACCTGGTACCCAGTCCATAATAACAGCGATACCTGCCTGATGAGCCTTGTCAATCAAATAACGCAAATCATCAGGAGTACCAAAACGACTGGTAGCGGCATAGTAGCCAGTTGCCTGATAGCCCCAGGAGCCGTCGAAGGGATGCTCACACAGAGGCATAAACTCTATGTGGGTATAATTCATATCCTTCACATAGTTAACCAGCTGGTCAGCCAATTCCCTATAGGTCAGGGACTTGCCCTCAGCATTCCGCCGCCAGGAGCCAAGGTGAACCTCATAGGTCAGCATAGGCTGGCCATAGGACTGAGTCCGCTGCTTGCGTTCCTGCCACTCCTGATCCTGCCACTGATAACGATTCATATCAAAGACACGGGAAGCGGTAGCCGGTGGCACCTCGCAATAATACCCATATGGATCGGCCTTCATAATATGAGGGCCGCCATGCTGTGGCATAATAGCATATTTGTAAATATCTCCCTCCTTGAGGCCTGGGATAAAGATCTTCCAGATCTCCCCATCCTCAATGCGGGACATTTCATTTACCCTGGTATCCCAATTGTTAAATTCACCAACTACGCTGACAGATTTGGCATTAGGAGCCCATACGGTAAAGCGAACGCCTTGCTGGCCATCCTCCTCAGTTATATGTGCTCCCAACATCTCATAAGCCTTGCAGTTAGTTCCCTGATGGAATAGGAAGGTATCGTACTCTGTGAGTTGTGACAGATTCATTTGTCCATCCCCTCTCTAAAATGGATTGAATTACTCTATATCTACTGGTTCGATGTCCCAGATATCCTCTGCATACTGGGCGATGGTACGGTCAGAGGAGAAAATACCGGAATTTGCGATATTGATAGCGCAGGAACGGAGCCATGCGTTATGATCCTGATAACGACGAACAATTTCCTCATGAGCTTCAATATAAGCATTGAAGTCCTTCATGATAAAGAATTCATCATTGCTGTTTACCAGGTAATCAAAGAGGCTCTGGAAGTTGCCATAGGTGCCATCGGTCATCTGATTCATAACCAGACGCACATTGGCATTGGTGTTGTACTCATCCCATGCACTGTAGCCGCCATGATCGTAAAGATCAATAACCTCCTCGGAACGCATGCCGAAGATTACGCAGTTTTCATCCCCTACCTGCTCATGAATCTCTACATTAGCGCCGTCCATAGTTCCCAGGGTAATAGCACCGTTCATCATGAACTTCATGTTACCAGTACCGGAAGCCTCCTTGGAAGCTGTGGAAATCTGCTCATGGACATCGGCTGCAGGATACACCTTTTCACCCAGAGATACCCCGAAGTTCTCCAGGAATACAACCTTAATCTTGCCATCAATGCTTGGATCTGTATTAATCTTGTTAGCTACAGCCAGAATCAGACGGATAGTCTCCTTGGCTACAAAATAACCAGGAGCAGCCTTGCCGCCAAAGAAATATACAACTGGTACAGGCATCTTGTACTCAGGATCGTTCTTTAGACGATCATACTGATACATAATATGCATGATATTCATCAGCTGACGCTTGTAGGAATGAATACGCTTTACCTGTACATCAAAGATAGAATCAATCTTGATGCGTACCTTGTTGTGGGACCATACATATTGAGCCAGAGCACGCTTTCTAGCACGCTTTACCTTGTCCAGCTGCTTCAGGAAGGCTGGATCATTTACATACTGATTCAGCTGCTTCATCATGCGGGTGTCCCCTCTCCACTGACGAGTCAGCTTGTCATCAATAACATGAGCCAGGGCATTGTTAGCACTAATGAGCCAACGACGATGGGTAATACCATTGGTCTTGTTATTGAACTTATCTGGATAGTACTGATAGAAATACTTCAGAGTGCTTTCCTTCAGAATATTGGTGTGCAGTCTTGCTACGCCGTTAACGCTAAAGGAGCCAACTACAGCCAGACGAGCCATATGAACCTGGCCATCCTGAATAATGGACAGCTCATGAATCAGATTCTCATCCCCTGGATACTTGGAGCGTACCTCATAGAGGAAGCGACGGTTAATCTCGTCAATAATCATGTAGATACGTGGCAGCAGATCCTTGAACAGCTCTCTATCCCACTTCTCCAAAGCCTCTGGCAAAATGGTGTGGTTGGTGTAGGCTACAGTGTGGCTGGTAATATCCCAAGCTACATCCCAATCCAGACCATAATCATCAATAAATACACGCATCAGCTCAGCTACTGCTACTGCTGGATGGGTATCGTTAATCTGGATGCATACCTTGTCTGCAAAGGTGGTAACATCATCATGGGTACGCATGAAATGGCGTACAATGCTCTGTACACCAGCAGATACAAAGAAGTACTCCTGAACCAGACGAAGGCGCTTGCCCTCAGCAGTGCTATCATTTGGATACAGGAACTCAGTAATCTTATTTACCTTGTTGCGGTATTCCTGACGCTCCTTAATCTCATCATTGGTCAGGCTTGCATAATCGGAGAAATCCTGATTTGCCTCAGCATTCCAAAGACGCAGGGTATTTACAGTGCGGTTCTTGTAGCCAATAACAGGTACATCGTAAGGCACTGCAGTTACCTCGGTGTAATCATCGTGAACAGCAGTGGAGGAACCATCATCGTTAATATGCATATAAGCCTTGCCGCCAAAGCGAACCTTTACAGCCTTGTTAGGCTTACGGAACTCCCAGGCAAAGCCATTGCGCAGCCAGTTATCTGGAATCTCAACCTGCTGGCCATTAACAACCTTCTGCTCGAAAAGGCCATACTGGTAGCGGATACCGCAGCCATGAGCAGCCAGGCCCAGAGAAGCCATAGAATCAATAAAGCAGGCTGCCAAACGGCCCAAGCCGCCATTACCCAGACCTGCATCTGGCTCTTCCTCATAAAGGTCATGAATATCCAAATCCAAATCCTGCAGCATTGCCTTCAGGGCATTCTTCAAATCCAAATTAATCAGATTGGTATTCAAAAGACGGCCCAGCAGGAACTCGATGGAGAAATAATAAACCTGCTTCTCATCGTTTTCCTGATACTGCTTGTTAGTTTTAATCCAATTTTCAGAAGTATACTGCTTTACGACCTGTGCCAAGGTCTCATAAAGTTCATGTTCGCTGAGGTCAGAAAGCTCACGGCCATAATTTATCTGGGCTGTGGTAACAAAACGCTGCTTCAGCTCTTCTTTCATGGTATCAATGTCTCGCTCAATTACTGACATAATTTCAACTCCTATCCTCTAATGGAATAACTATAGTCCTGATGTGTGTGCATCTAACTCTATAGCATTCCCTACAACGGTGGAAAAATGTAATAAAAAACTATGAATAAAATATAATGACACCGCTTGTATTATATCATATTTTTTCGATTTGTCCATTTTCCTTAGCCGTTGATGTAAAAAACCGCTGCAAAAGCATGGTATTTTTGTCTACTACACTTCTGCAGCGGCCCTATTTATGCAGGTTTTACAGAAAAATAATTTTTTCTGTGCTTCCCTGCACACTATTTTGCCATAATTAGATTGTGGTATTCTTGGCAACAATTAGAGGATAATTATCCGCACCCTTCAGCCACTGATCCTTGCTAACGGTAACATTTTTGTCACAGATAACATTGCGAAGCATTGCATTGTCCTCAATAACGCATCTTTCCATGATGATGCAATCCTTAATCTTGACTCCTTCGCCAATCTTTACATCCCGGAAGATAATGCTGTTCTCCACCTCGCCACGAATTTCGCAGCCATTAGCCACCAGACAATTTACTACTCTGGAGGTATCCTTGTACTGTACTGGTGCTGCATCCTTGGTTTTGGTGTGAATCAAATTATCACCCATGAATACCTCGCTCCAAATCTCTGGATTGAGGAAATCCTTGTTGGCATTGAAGTAAGCCATAGTGGAATTAATTCGGGATACATAGCCCTTATGCTCATAGCCAAAGATGCTATATTCCTCCATGTGACGGATAATGCCATCCAGCAGGAAGTCGGTACCGCCACGCTCAAAGCCATCGGACACAACCTTTACGAAAGTATCCTTGGACATGAGATATACACCTAGGAAATCATTGGTACCAGCGGTAACAGTCAAGGACTTGGCAATATCAGTTACCCGGCCATTGTCCGTTACCTTCATAACAGCAGCATTGCCAGAAATATCATCCTGAGCCTTGGAATAAACCATGGTTATATCCGCGCCGGTATTCTGATGGAAAAGCAATACAGAGCGGAAATCCATATTGTACACACAGTCTGCCTGAGCAATGAGAATGTACTCAGCTGCATTGTGCTGAATATAATCCAGATTGCTATACAGTCCCTGCAGATCTCCAGTAGCAGGCTTGCCATCATAAGGATCTGATGGCAGATAGGAAAGACCTCCGCGGTGGCGGGCCAAATCCCAATCCTTACCAGAACGCAAATGGTCAAAAATGGATCTGGCATTGGCAGACAAAAGCACACCTACATTGCCGATACCGGAATTTACCATATTGGAAACAGCAAAATCAATAACCCGATAACGTCCTGCAATTGGCAGAGACGCAACAGGACGATGCTCACACAGCTCCTTCAGCATGGAGTTGGCACCATCCAGCTTTATAATACCCATCATATTACTCAAAACGATCACTCCGTTCTTATTGTTGTCATTAGTCTGACCAATAGTCAGCTCAGCTTACCTGTTCCCCTTCATCAGTGGCCTCTACTACCTCTCCCTCTGGGACTACAGCAATAGCTCCCGCCTCGCCGGTTACAACGGCACCGGCAGAAATAACACAGTTCTGGGCAACAATGGCATGATCAATAACAGCATTTTCTTCAATCTTGGTAAATGGCATGATGACGGAATTAGTAACCTTGGCACCCTTGCCAATCTTTACCCCTGAGAAGAGGACAGAGTGATCCACTTCGCCAAAAATCATGGAACCTTCATTCAGCATGGAATTGTGCACCCGTGCCTCATTGCCAATATAATGTGGTGGCAGAGATGGATTGGAGGAATAAATAGTCCAGGAGCTATTGAAGGAGAATGGCGGCTCATCAGCTAACAGGTCCATATTGGCCTGCCACAGGCTTTCAATAGTTCCTACATCCTTCCAATACCCCTCAAAGGCATAGGAATACAAACGGGCATTGTCATTCAGCATGGCAGGAATAATATTCTTGCCGAAGTCATGACTGGAATTTTCATCCGCAGCATCTGCCATCAGATAACGGCTCAGGAACTCACGGTTGAAAATATAAATACCCATAGAAGCCAGATTGCTCTTTGGCTTGGCTGGCTTCTCCTCAAATTCAATAATCCGGCCATCCACAGAATCAGTATTCATAATACCAAAGCGTGGTGCCTCATCCCAAGGCACTTCAAATACACCAATGGTTGCATCTGCCTTGTTGGCACGATGTACATCCAGCATCTTGGAATAATCCATAGTATAGATGTGGTCGCCTGACAGAATCAGTACATACTCTGGATCCATCATGTCAATGAAATTCAGATTCTGATAAATAGCATCTGCTGTGCCCTTGTACCAATCTGCACCCTTGTCCCTGGCATATGGTGGCAGAATAAACACACCGCCGGTGGATTTATCCAAATCCCAGGCATTACCTGTCCCCAAATAGGTATGCAGCTCCAATGGACGGTACTGTGTTAATACACCTACCTTGTCAATGCCAGAGTTGGCACAGTTGGACAATGGAAAATCAATAATTCTGTATTTGCCGCCAAAAGGTACGGCTGGTTTTGCAATATTCTTAGTCAAGGCACCCAGACGACTTCCCTGGCCACCTGCAAGAATCATTGCCAAACACTTTGTTTTACTCATAAAATATCACCCCTGTATCCTTTTCAATAACCTTTTCCTGCCATGCTGTCCATCGCAGCAGCCCGATTATGCAGTACATCAAATGTTCTCTATAACCAAGGCAGGATTGCAAAAATAACTGCTGATTATTTATTATTTATATTTCCATACCAAAAGCAAAAATCCTGCTTTTTACCTAAAAAAAACAGGATTTTTATAATATTTTCTCTTTGTTGAAATTATGTGAGAATTATTCTTTGACAAATGTTAGAAAAAGGCCATAAAAATGGAACCTATAAACAAGGATATACACAAGCCCCACAGCAAGGAAACCATAAACCGAAATCTTTGACCAGCTATTTTGGCCAGCACATTCTGCAGCTCATAGCAAAAGAAAGCAAAAATCAAAAAGCACAGGGGCACATCCTCAGATTGCAAGGCAAAAATCAACATGGCCAAACACAGAACCAGGGAAGCTTTCTCCCCGGCAGTAAACAGCTGCAGCTTTTTTCCCTTCTTCTCCTCCCAGGGCTTTCCACCTCTAAATGTACTCACATTCTGCCTCCTTATTTAATGTCCTGCAGCTTCCAATAGCCATCCCCAGCCAAAACCAGCTGCTTATCATGGCAATTCAACAGGCTGGAGCGATGTCCCACGCTGACCACAGCCATCTGTGGAAGCATTTGATGAAGAATCTCATAGGCCTGAGCTTCTCTTGGTTCATCCAAGGCCGATGTGGATTCATCCAAAAAGACAATATCCGGCCGCAGGAGCAAAATGCGAATAAAGGCCAGCCGCTGCTGCTCACCCAGGGACAAAATCCGGCTCCAATCATCTACTGCATCCAACTGACCTGCCAGCTTCTGCAAACCAAAGTGCTCCAGCAAGCCAGACAAATTATCATCAGTATTTTCCGGCACAGGCTGAGGATAATAAATAGCCCGCCGGAGACTGCCTAGAGGCAAATAAGGTCTTTGAGGCAGGAACATGGTACGCCAGCCTGTAGGCAAGGAAATTTCCCCTGTGCCATAGGGCCAGATGCCCGCTATGGCTCTAAGCAGGGTACTTTTACCTGCGCCAGAACCACCGCTAATCAACAGTCTCTTCCCTGCCGGCACAGCAATGGATAGCTTTTCTGCCAACTGGCGACCATCTGGCAGGGCTATATCCATCTGCCACAGCTGCAGGGCATTGCTGGTATTTCTGGTAAAGTCAAAGGATGAGGTCAAAGCCTCTGCCTCCTCCATATGACCGGCAAAGCCTCCCAAACGGCGAATAACAGCTACATACTGAGCAATGCTATCGTAGCTTTCCACAAAATAACTTAGGGCATCCTGCACCCGGCCAAAGGCGCTAATGGTCTGCATAAAACCACCTAGCTGCATCGTGCCACTAAAATACTGAGGAGCACACATCAACACCGGGACAATAATGGCAATCTGAGCATAGCCATTCACATAGAAATTCAACAGCTTGGTACGCTTCATCAGCCCCCAGAAATTGCCGATAACCAGAGCAAATCGCTCCCGAAAATTCTGCAGTTCCGGCTTTTCGCCTCCATAAAAGGCTACACTCTCACTATTTTCCCTAACCCGAACCATACTGAAACGAAAATCCGCCTCAAATCTCTGCTGATCATAATTCAAACGAATCAGCTTCCGGCCCACCTTATGAGCCAGCCAGGTACCTACAACGGAATAAATCAAGGTAACAAAAACCATATACCCAGGCACAGAAAGCACAGTATCTCCCAAAGGAATATCCAGAGAACCAGATAGATTCCACAAAATAACTACAAAAGCTACCAAGGAGGTTGCCTGTTTTAGAACTCCCACAAACAAACCCAGGGTTAGATTCACAAAGGAATTAACATCATCAGCGATACGCTGATCTGGATTATCCATATCGTCCTGACCAGCTACCTGCAGACGATAATAAGTCTGATGCCCCAGCCATCTGTCCAGATATTTGTCTGTCATCCAGTTGCGCCATTTGATTTCTAAAATTTGTCTTACATAAATAGCATAAACAGCAAAAATAATGTGCAAAAAAGCAAAACCTGCAAATTGACCAATTAAGGGCCAAAAGGACTCAAAGGCCCGCTGCTGCAGGGCATTATAAAAATCATTATTCCAGCCATTCAACAGCACCAGCATATATACCTGTCCCAAGGTGAGGGCAATAACCCCCGCCAGCAAGCCTCTAGCCTTCCATTTTTCCTGAGAATGCCAATAGGAACTCATCAGGCGCCAAGCCATTTGATACAATTTTTTATCCTTCAAAATACTTCCAGCCTCCCATCACAAAGCCTCCTCTGGTAAACATTGCAAAATTTACCATCTGCCAAGACAGCAAAATATCTATAGTCTTATAGCCCAATAAATGATAGAATATACTACAACACATTAAAGTATTTTTTCTGGAAAAAAGGAGCATATTATGGCTATCGTATTTATAGCGGCCGTACTGATATGTCTTTTGCTATTATTAGTATTATACCGCAATCTCCCCAATAAAAAAGTTTTTTATGGATTTTGTCTTGTATTGGCCCTGACCATTGGCGCCATTGGCCAATCCCTGCTGTTTCAACCTAAGGCAGAACCACCTAGCGAAATAGCCCTGCGCCGTATTGCCGCCCAGCAGCAGATATTTGACGATTGGTACACCAACTACAAAAAACAGCTGGACAGCCTGGACTACAACTGGGCCCAAGGCCAGAAAATTGTCAACGACTATCACAATGACAATATCAGCCTTAATACAGCCTATACCCGCCTCAACCTTTTGGAGCATCAGGCGCAGGTTGCTAATCAGGAGCTAAACAAGCTGGCTCCGCCTATCAGCCTGGATGATACCAACTATGATTTGGCTGCCAGTATATTGAACAAAACCATTGCCTACAGTGAAAAGCAGCTGGCAGCTATTACAGCCCTTAAGGCCAATGCCAATCCTGCCAACCTAAGTACAGACAACCACGAAGAGGAAAGCCGGATTTTGCGGGAAACCATGCTGCGCAATGGCCCTGATGCCTTGTTTACAGCAGCCGAAACCAATAGCCTGCGCCAAAATCTAACCATACCGGAGAATTAATTATGCATATCTACAAGACAACAGCCGAAAATGGCACAGCCAGCTACGAAATTCAGAAATCCCGCTTTATTGCCTATACCAGCCATGTGGAAACCGAGGCTGAAGCCAGGGATTTTGTAACAGCCATCAAGAAAAAGCATTTTGATGCCCGCCACAATTGCTCTGCCTGGGTGCTGGGAGCAGATAGCAGTCAGCAAAAATCCAATGATGATGGTGAGCCTGGGGGCACTGCCGGCAATCCTATTCTGGAGGCCATCAAACAGCATGGCCTTACCAATGTGGTGGTCGTAGTCACCAGATACTTTGGAGGCATCAAGCTAGGGGCCGGGGGACTGATTCGGGCATATAGCCATACAGCCTCCCTGGGGCTGGAGGCTACTCCTTGTCTGGAAGTAAAGCCCTTTTGCCTTATGGAAGCAGAAATGGATTATAGCCTTCTAGGCACAGTGGAAAATTGGATTCGCAATGAAGAGCTGCGAACCGGGGAAACTGCCTATCTGGATAAGGTAACGGTAAGATTGCTGGTGGAGCCGGCAGATTGTGAGGCTATTAGCACAGAGCTAACCAATCTAACAGCAGCTCAATGCAAGATTACCATTCATGAACCAGAATATATGAGCTTGCCTATATAAAAATTAGTTTTAATATTGAACAACACAAAAGACCGTGTTTGAACCATTGTGCCAGGTTCTTTACACGGTCTTTTCATTTGCCAATTTATGATATTATAAACAACATCTATATATCATTGTTTTTATCTATATTTTCACCCAAATCAGGCATTATTTGGCCAGAAGATTTTTGCCGGGAAAGGTGCGGAGAAGATAATCGCTGATGGTTTCTCCAATTAGCTTTTTGCCCAAAACATCTGGATGCAAGCCATCGGTAGTAGCCTCATCCATAAGTAGACCATAGCAATCCGTCATGCCGCTGGCCACATCCACCGCATATTGCTGGGACATAATCCATTGATTCAGCAATACCTGCTGTTCCTTCCAATCCACTGCCGGCGTGGTAATATAGCTCCAGTTGGCAATAAAATGAGGATTAATCGGCGTAGCAGTAGCATAGACAGGAATAATCCCATACATACGGCATTTATTGCCTATCTGCTGCAGATAGTAGATAATATCCTGGGCCATAGCACCAGCTCGAAAATCATTTACACCACCCATGATTACCAAAATCTTGGGATGGAAAGGCAGTACATCAGTCTCAAATCTGGCATCCATAGCTGCTACAGTATCACCGCTATAGCCTAGATTCTTAATTGGCACCTGAGAATAAGTTTCCCAATTATACATAACATAGCCAGGGGGAGTGGATACGGCTCCTCCACCGTGGGTAATGCTATCTCCCAGAGCCGCTACCTTAACCTGATTGCTGACCTGAAACCAGCTAGGCGCAGACCATTCACTAATATGGGTGCCTGACTCGTTGCGGCTCCGCACCTGCCAATAATACTTACCAGGCCAGGTATAACCAGCATCCTCGTAATAAACAGAGCCTTCCGCGCTTAGCTCTCTAATAACTACAGGCTTGCCATTTTCCTCCCGATATACCCTGATATCATAGTATTTGCCGTCCTTGGCAGGAACCCAGGAGAATACTGGATACAAGGGAGCGTAGGCCATAGACTCAAACTCTGTGGTAGGCTTGGGTGCTTTAGGATTCAGCTCCTGATCCACCAGAGGGCGCAGGTCACTGTACAGCTTGATATATTTGCCACTGGCATCCAAAGGACACACCTTCCAGTAGTAGTCCTTGGCTGTGCGCATAACAGAGGTATCCAACTCATAACCGTTGGTAAAAATTCCTCTCTTAACGGATACCACATTCTCCGGCAGATTTTTGTTGGCCCGCATAATAGCCACCTGATAGCTGACAGCGCCAGGTACCGGCTCCCAAGAGAGGCGGACGGTTTTTAGATAGTCCGGAATATGCTTCCTAACCTTTGTATCAGTCTTGGAGGCAGACTCCACCACATCCACAGTTTTGTCCTCACTGCCCTGCTGATGACTAGGCCGGGTAATATCACTAATTACTGTTCTCTGGCCATTGTGGGCTGTAACAGCGGGCATAGCTGATGCCACAGTGGCAGATAGGACTGTTGACAGGCAAAGGCCTGCTGTCAAAGCCCAATATTTTGCTTTATGCAAGGAAATCACTCCTGTAATCTAAACTAAAAGAATTGTCTTTTGCGCCTTGGCAACAAAAAAGGGATGTGCCAGGCACACCCCTTCATCATAACATATTTAGGCCTTATTTTCCATAGCCGCATCCTCATCATCCAATTTGATATTGGTAATGATACGGCCCAGACGTGTACCAGAAACAAAATTCCAGAACCATTTGGTACCTACAGTAATATCTGCATGGGCACCCTCCAAGCGGAGCAAATGCAGGAACATCCAGATCAGCCATGCCACGAAGCCGCCAATCTGCACAAAGCCCCAATTTACAACAGCCTGGCAACGGCCGATGGTGGCCATAGCGCCATGATCTACGTACTTGAAGTTGTGGAGCTGAGTCTCACCCTTGCACAGATGGATGATATTGTCAGCAGCCAGCCAAGCCTCCTGCATAGCAACAGGAGCTACAGTAGCCAATGGTCTGCCATCCTGCAGGAAATGAGCATTATCGCCAATAGCAAAAATCTCTGGATAACCAGGTACCTGCAAGGTTGGGCCAACAATAACACGGCCAGCACGGTCACATTCTGCTCCAATGGTGGAAGCCAGCTTGTGAGCCTTGACACCAGCACCCCAGATAACAGTACGGCTAGGAATAAAGGTGCCGTCCTTCAGGAACAAGCCATCCTCGTTGCAGTCTGCCACCTGAGTGTTCAGCATAACCTGTACGCCCTTCTTCTCCAGCACATTAATGGTGTGCTGACGAAGATGTGGAGGCATCATTGGCAGAACCTTATCAGTAGCCTCAATCAAGCGAATGCTAACCTCGTCAAAGTTCAGATTTGGATATTCCTTCTTCTGAACAGCAACCAGCTCTGCAATAGCACCAGCTTCCTCAACACCGGTAGGGCCGCCGCCTACGCAGATGAAGCTCAGCATCTTGCGACGCTCCTCCTCGTTATCAATCTGCTTGTTGGCACGCTCAAACATGTGCAGGACATGGTTACGAATATGCAAGGCCTCTGGAATGGTCTTCATACCATAGGCGTATTTCTCTACATTGGCCATGCCAAAGAAGTTGTTGGTAGCACCAGCAGCTACAATCAGATAATCATAGGCTACATCCCCATGATTGGTAACAACAACCTTGCGCTTGCCATCAATCTCCAATGCCTTGGCCATGAACAGCTCTACATTATCATAATCGCGGAACATAGCACGGATTGGATAAGAAATATCATCTGTAGACAATACAGATGTGGAAACCTGATACAGCAAAGGCTGGAACAGATGATAGTTAGTTCTTTCAATAATAACGATATCAATATCCTGCTTGGCCAGTTTTTTGACAGCAGCAATACCGCCAAAACCTGCACCTACAACAACAACCTTGGGTTTGTTACCCATCTAAACCCCTCCTAAAAACAGCAATGCATTTTTAACAGCGCGTTTCTCAATTCTCCCATAAATTATAGTCATAAATACTAGTTTTGGCAATACCCACTGGTTATAAAATTATTTTATGATAGTATAATCTAAAGGTTTTCATGTATTTGCTTTTTTAGTAAAATTCATTTATTGAACAGGATATTAATTGGGTTTTCTACATATTATTAAATATTTTTAGAAGCAACAGCTGCTGCAATTGCTGCACCCAAACCGGAGCCATCCTTCAACAGCATTGGAGTAACTGCCCCTGCTTCCTCATCCAGAATCTCATAAAGAGCCTTCTGAACATTTTCCTTAATATGAGGCATATGCTCATAAACAGAGCCATCAATGGCAATATGCTGCTGAGCAATCTTGCCAGAGCCAGACACATGCCAGAGAATACCAGCAAAGCAGGCAGCCACAATACGAGCGGAACGAATGGCAATAGCCTCAGTCAGGTCACGAATATAGGCAGCCTCTCCTGGCTCCAAAGCACCAACCTTGACACTGATAACCTTGGCTGCATCACTGGCTACAGCAGTGGTATCTGCCATAATGCCAGACATATCAATAGCAGTAAATTCTGGCTTCTCCTGCAGATTCAGCAAATGCTGCACGGTAAGGCTTAACAGCTCACCCATATAACGGCCGGAAACCATTTTCTCCAAGCGCTGACGGCCTGGCTTCTCGGAAGCCTCATCCAGCTTGTTATCCCACTGGCTAGGAGTCAGCTTGTTGAAGCTGCCGGATTCCATATTAATAATGGCGGCAGGTCGGCCTACATCAGCAGTACGCTCCATATAGCAGTTGTTGCTGCCAGTAGCATAAATACAGCCAATCTGAGTATCTGGATACTGATAGCCAGCAGTCAACAGCTCTGCTACAGTATCATTAATCACAGCAACTACCTTGATATTGCTCAATCCCTTGCGGTCAAAAGCAGCCTGCAGCAGGTCATTTACAACCTCACCCTCTACGCCAGGAATAGCAAATTCCTTGGTCCATACCAAGAGGCGGGCATTGTAAATATCAGTCTGCTGAGATGGGAAAGAGAAGGTATGGCCCAGATAATAGGTCTTGTTTTCTGCTCCCTCCAGCAGCTCCCCAAACATATCTGCAATAAAGTCAAAAACCTTTTCGGCAGATGCAGAGCCGTTAATCAGATTATATTCCTCAGTAACCAATGGCTTGGCCACCATCTTCACAATTTCATACTGGCAATCACCCTTAAGGCTAACCAGCTCAGCACGCAAATTGGTACCACCAAAATCCAAAGCCAGGAATTCACCCTTCTCCTGACCAGTAGGCATACCAATATAGGAGCACAGCATTGGCATACTGGACTCACGGCCCTGCAGAGCCAGTTCCATATCAAAACGCAGAGCAGAAGCAACCTCTTTCAGCTGCTCCTTGTCCAAGGTCAATTCATCAATAATGCTTTTTAACTGGGCTTCGTTAATTCTCATGTTTTATCCCCTCTCCGTAAGTGAAAAATGTTTTTGTGGCAGAATTTCGATCAGGTAGCCATCCGGGTCCGCCAAAAAGTGTATACCATGCTGAGGCACCTCCAGCTTGATACAGCCTGCCAGCCTATGAGCTTCCAAGGCCTCCTGATAATCATCCACTGTAAAGGCTAGATGCACAGGATTTTCTCCCAGCTGATAGGCAGCTGCATGGTCTGGATGATAGTTCAGTTCCAGCTCATGGGCTGAGGCTTTTTCATCACCCAGATACACCAAGATAGTCTCACCAATATGGACACGGCCCTTTTCCTGCATATGGAGAATCTCTGTATAAAACTGCAAGGATTTATGGAGATTTCTTACCTTTAAACAGTTGTGGGCTAACCGGTATTCCATAACAGGCCTCCTGATAATCAAATTTCTTCTATTTATTATGCAATATTTTTAGGCTTTTGCCAATAGCCAGAGCGGGTTTGGGAACAAAATTTCATGGAAAATATCAACCTTGGGGCGCCAGATGTCCAACTCTAGCCACCCTCCGCAGCAACCCTACCATAAATGGTGCTGTTAGGAAGGTAAATACCATGCCTGGGAAGGCTGCGACCACCAAAGCCCAAACGCCTTTGCCTAAAACAACGCTTAGAGTCAAACGAGCCACCAGGGTTCCCAAAGGGCCGGCAATAGCCATAACCAGATACTTATTGCGAGCCTGCCCTGCCAACAGATAAATTATGCCTACTACGATGCGAAACTGCATGGCAATAGCTACATTAAATAAGTTATGAGTACCTAAAGCAAGACTTATCATACTAGAAAGTATACCTATAATAAGATATCTTTTGAAGCCAAAAACAAAACAGATACCTACAGCCAAAGGAGCTGATATCTGAAATTCCAGACCTGGCAGCAGGCTAGGCAGTTTGATAGCTCCAGCTACAGTCAGCAGGGCTGTTAACAAACCAATCTGGGTAATCTCAGCAGGGGATATAAAATTCTTTTTCATAATTTTCTCCTTTTTCATCACAAAACATTTCCCACACACAGATATATTAAATTCTGACAGATATATTGTCAACCTGTTTTGGCTTTACAGTTGACAATATCGGTAATTTTGTCTATCATGGTAGCTGGAGACTTATGAATACAATGCCAAAGGAGCCTAGATTATGTCTATATATAGTTTGAAAATGCGAGCCAGCAAGCATACTGGCTCAGTTCAGGAGCATGTTTCCGGAGCCGAAAAAATTCTGCCCCAGCAGGAGCTGCCACAGCAGATGGAGGCTTTGCTTAGCCGAGCCCTTCATCACGCTAAGGGTAAGGCAGATTTCATCAACCTGAAAATTGAAGCTGTTGCTCCAGAAAATCTACAATATATTGAAGCTCTGCCTGTTTCCACCCATGAGGCAGCTAATCCGACAGAGGGGCGGCAGTTTATGTGCCAGATTATGACAGAGCTAGGGCTAACCCCAGATAAATGCCAGAAAATCCTAGAGCTATTTCAGGCCACCTACGGTATGCGAGGCGCCATGCTGCTGGATGTAGATACTCTGGAACGCCTGGAACCAGACCAGCAGCGAGGCATTCGAGCTACCTATATGGACAGCATTGCCCCCAAGGGAGAAGCCAAAGCTATTTGCGATGGCAAAAATCATTTTCAGGAGGCCTTGGTTTTAGCCAGCAAGGTACTATCTGCCCCCAATATTATTGGAGAGCTATGCATGTCCGATGATCCGGATTATATAACAGGCTATATTGCCACCCGGGACAAGGGCTATATACGCATTACCCAGTTAAAGGAAATGGGCTGTCCTCACGGAGGCAGAATTTTCCTTTACCGTGGCCCCAAATCCCAAGTAGAGGACTGTATCAAATATTTGCAGGAGCAAAGGGTTTTGGTCAAAAATGTACCAGCTAATCCCTATGGCAATAATACCCCAAAGCCAAAATCTGCTTCTGACAAGCCTTGGCAGATATTCCAGGATATTTTAGCCCAAAAGAAAAGTCAGCAGCTTTATCGCAATACCAAGGAAATATCCTCCGCTCAGGCGGCGCATATTATCTATCAAGGTCAAAACCAGCTAATGCTGGCTTCCAACGACTATCTTGGCCTTATTGACCATCCAGAAATAAAGGAAGCCGCCAAGGAGGCTATCAATATATATGGTGTAGGCTCTGGCGGCTCCCGGCTGACTACTGGTACCCTGCCTCTGCACAATCAGCTGGAGTCAGCGCTGGCTAGCTTTAAGCATACGGAAAAGGCACTAATTTTTAACACAGGCTATATGGCCAATGTAGGTATTATCTCAGCTCTAGGCGTCAAGGACAGTATTATCTTTAGTGATGAGCTTAATCATGCCAGCATTATTGATGGCTGTCGTCTTAGCCATGCCAAAACCGTGGTATACAAGCACAACGATATGAAGGATTTGGCAGAAAAATTACAGGAACACGCTGGCTGTCAGGGCTTGATTGTTACTGATGCTGTTTTTAGCATGGGAGGAGATATTGCCCCCCTGCCAGATATTATGGTGCTGGCGGAACAATATCATGTACTAACTATGGTAGACGAAGCCCATGCCACCGGCGTGATTGGAGCCACAGGCCGAGGAATTGTAGAGCATTTTGGCCTGAAGCGCCAGCCGGATGTTCTCATGGGCACCCTTTCCAAGGCCTTGGCAGCCGAAGGAGGCTATGTTTGTGGCAACCAGCTTCTCATTGACTACCTGCGTAACACGGCCAGAAGCTATATTTTCTCCACCAGCCTTTCCCCTGCCGTATTGGCTGCTGCCACCAAAGCACTGGAGCTGTTAGAAAATCAGCCTTCTATGGTGCACCAGCTGCAGGAAAACACCCGCATATTCTGTAAGACATTACAGCAGGAAGGCATTGAAGCTCATAGCGATACTGCTATTGTGCCTATTGTGCTTCATGATGAGGAATTATCCCTGCGTGCAGCAGAGGAATTAAATAGGCAAAATATCTTCATCTCCCCAATTCGTTATCCTACTGTACCCAAGGGACAGGCCATGCTGCGAGCCGCCCTAATGGCCACCCACACACCAGAAGAACTCCGCCAGGCTGCCCATACCATTGGCCAAACCATATCCAGGCTTGCAGATAATTAATATACTATTATACACAAAATCCCTGTTAGGAGAATAGCTACCATTTATATATATGATAGCATAACTCTTAACAGGGATTTTGTCTTGAATATTATGTATGGCTACATCTATCCGTAATACAACCTAAACAAGCCATTATTTCTTGTATAATACTATCCATCTGCCGCTTTTCTTAGCACCGATACGTTCTAGAACCCCCTTGTCCTGTAATTTTTTCATCATACGCTGGATAATTCTCCTAGAGAAATTAAACTCTTCTGCCAGTTCCTTTTGAGTTATATCAGCGTTTCTACTTATGTACTCTAACAGCTGCATCTCTTCTTCCGATATTTTATCTCTTAAAGCACCATTTAAAGCACCATTTAAAGCACCATCCATAGTGCCACTTAATGGAGCTTCATAATTTAAATTAGATAGTGTTACTGTAAATTGTGATCTATCTGAATAGAATACAGGCTCCATTTTATCAGAGTAATTTGTCTCACTTATATATGCCTCACGAATCTTCCCCAGGCCACTGCCTTGACGCTCCATATACCCCAAACGATCAAAAACATCTGCCAACACTGGATTTCTACGTATGGAGGGCACATTGCTTATGTCCCTATCCTGTATTTCAACACCATCAACCATACCACCAGGCGAATAAATAACCATCCTATCATCAAATATGTCTATATGTACTTCGCTGCTCATAATCATATAATCTCGGTGTACCAAAGCATTTACCAATGCCTCAAAAACACCTCTTTCGCTATAATCCGGCATTTCAATACGTGAATTAGAAGTTTTTCGCCACATTTTTCGCATATTACGCCGCACAAAACCTATGCCTTCTTGTAGCAAAGAAATAATACTGCCTGTATATTCCATACTATCCAAGGCATCTATTCTACCGCCACTTTTATTCAAACCATTCCATCTTGTACAGAAAAGCCTAGACCAGCGTATAGGAGAATCATCTGCCACTAACGCTCCCGCATTGGTCAAATAACCATCTCTATTTACCAAATAGAAAGAAGCAAAAACTTTCTCTTCCATGCTTTTTCCAGTCCATTGTCTATATCTTTCCCGCAATTTACTAAAAGCATAATCCTCTACTTTGTATGATGAAATAATAGAATCATACGTTGTATTCTGACCGCGCATTACCAATCTTTTTATCTCTATTGCATTGGCAACAACACTTTCATTTCCGATGCGAATATAAGCTTCTGTTACACCATCTCCACTATAGTAATAAGGTGTTTCATGTCCTTTAGGTACGTATACAAATAAAACAGTCTTATCTCCATATTGCTCAAATTTTAAATTAGCACTAGGAAATACCGATATTCTTTCCTTTATTTTTTGACTGATAAACTCTGCATCTTCCTTGGCATTTTCCAGTCCAACAATTTCATCATCGTTATCAACACCAAAAATCAATACCCCTCCCTCTGTATTGGCAAATGCGCTAATGCTTTTTAACCAACTCTTTATTTTCTTCCGTTCCACAGAGCGCTTTTTATCATACTGAGTTGCTTCACCCACATAATCTAAAAATTTCATATACTTCCTCTTGCCGTTCATTTTTATATAGCATCACTAATTTTTCCTAACCAATTTCGCAATAATTTTCCGTAATCCTTCATACGAGCTGACAATTTCACTGCAAATTCCTCATCATAAGGATGAATTGTCAAATTTCTATCCCCTGACATACGCAGGTACATTTCTGTTTGTTCTGCAGATAATATACCAATCTTTCCTTTAGCTTTTCCACAAAATCCCCTCATGATGAATACGCCTTCTCAGACTCTCTATGGCAATATCCACATCCGAACTTTGTCTAGCCTCTCCTCGAGCCCAAGAACCCAAAAGATATACCCTAATCCTATCAAAAATGACATTTTTTACAAGATACGCTAAAAGATTAACAATCAAGTTTTATGCCCCTATACAGATGATATCTTCATCTCTATAGCTGGATTTTGCATCAATTACGTGGTAGTGCTAATATCGCTACATATACAAATCTATGAGAATAATAATTATACTATCATATACAAAATCTCTATCATATGTATTCTCAGTCAACTAACAAAATCCCCTCTATATAAGGATATTTTCCATATAAAATAAATTTGCGCCAATTTTCCGCTGCATATAATTTTAATATTTATACATGTTTTTATTTTTTTGATGATGTTAAATATTTTCCTTGCAATAAATTTAAAATTAAATTACAATAATATATATCCGAATGGATTAATACATATAGAGAGGGATTAAAATTGACATGAGACTAAAATTATTTGACAAACGTTATAATCGCAACAAGGATTTTTTGTATTGGCATGTAGATATTTGTACTGATGAACATTTTGTAGAGGATAAACTCCACGATTTTCATTGCCAGAAGAAAAATATTGTTAATTGCTTCAAAATCTTCAGTACATGCAACTTCACCATGGATGTAGCCATTGCCAAAAACGACACCTACGAAAGCTTTGAAGCAGAATTAAGAAGAAACGTACCAGGCATAACCCATATAAATGCATTGCCAATTACCAGTATCATCAAATAATATAGGGAATACAAAAATATTGTTACCGTGGACATTCTGCCCATGAATCTGCATACCAAAAACACATAAGCCCACCAGCATTTTCGCCGGTGGGCTTATATATTGCTTCGAGAAGCTATGCTCCTGGGGTTTTCAAAATTCTTTTACTCTTTCACCTTGTATTTGTAGTCTATTCAAAAAGTACACGAACTGATCTAATCCACTAATTTGATCATGCCCAATCATAATAAAATGATTTCGCTTATAAAATTCATGCAACTTATCTACAGGCTTACAATCAACGGCTATTAATCTGCCTGATAAGCAGGAACTATACTCTCTAATTGTAGAAATCGCTGCCTGTAAAATTTCATCACCTGAAATCAATGATTTATATTGATCATTCTTTGCTAATTGCCCTATAAGGTACACTGGAAGGCTATTTATTTTTTTTCTATTAATCTTACTAGAATACCCATCCAATTTCCTGATTTGATTATTAGATAAATTATCTGGTAACATCAATGTCTTTAATCCTATAGAAAAATAACCTAATATTGAAATTTTCTCATCCAAGGCATCTTCGTCAATAAAAAGGTATGTCCGACTTTTAGATACCTGTTCATATAAAATAGCCCTTGTTGATAAAAATTCCTCTAAATCATTATTTTTCTTACAGGAAAACTCCAAAATTCCTTTATCTAATCTTTCTCTAAGCAACGGTATGCCTAATATATCTTTTAACGGGAGCAGTATCTTTTTAATAGCATTTCCCCTCGCTCTCGCTCCTTTTTACCAACATACGGACTATCAGGAATTCTTGGCATTTGTGGCATCTTATCTAAGGCATCGAAAAAACTATCCACGTATTCTTTTTGAAGCTCAAATTTGGAATCAAAACTCACAGTAGCCATATTATATCACTCCCTTCGTCAAGTTAATTATACCATTTAAACATAATAAACAAAAGTGGTATTTAAAGTATCCTCATAGTCAATACGCATTGGGGTACATTTTGTAAATAAATCTTTAATATTGTTCCCCAATCTCACAAAATACACAATATACTATGCCATGATTTCAAATTAACTCCACATACATAAATATAGGAGAATAATAATTATACTATCATATACAAAGTCCCTACCATCTGTATTCCCAGGCAACTAACAAGATCCCCTCTATATAAGGATATTTCCCATATAAAATAAATTTCCGCCAATTTTCCGCTGCATATAATTTTTATATTTATACACACTTTTATTTTTTTGATGATGTTAAATATTTTCCTTGCAATAAATTTAAAATTAGATTACAATAATATACAGTTGGATAAATTAATATATATGGAAAGGGATTTAAATTTACATGAGACTCAAATTATTTGACAAACGTTATAATCGCAACAAGGATTTTTTGTATTGGCATATAGATATTTGTACTGATGAACATTTTGTAGAGGATAAACTCCACGATTTTCATTGCCAGAAGAAAAATATTGTTAATTGCTTCAAAATCTTCAGTATATGCAACTTCACCATGGATGTGGCCATTGCCAAAAACGACACCTACGAAAACTTTGAAGCAGAATTAAGAAGAAACGTACCAGGCATAACCCATATAACGGCATTGCCAATTACCAGTATCATCAAATAATATAGGGAATACAAAATCCCTGTTAGGAGAATGTCTATCATTGCTAAACATGATAGCATAACTCTTAATAGGGATTTTTTAAGTACCACCGAATTGCACTTAAATCAGAGGCGTGGTTGGTTCTGTTCTTTAATAAAACAACTTGTTATGATACATATTGTATTATCAAATTACCATACCAATGTCAAACAAATTATAATGATTTATTTCCAAAATCTCACAATGTAAATTAGCCCAGATTTCCTTATACCCCACAATCATAAACTTGCCCTTCACAATAGATGTAACATATTAGACTATTTGGTACATTTTTATTTTCCACTAATTGCACATTTTATATTACCATCTATAAATCTCAGCCGCAAGACTATCTGTGGCTTGGATTTTTTCAACAACAAATCAAATAATGTTCATTTAAATTACCATATTTATTATTGACGGAATGACATATTAAAAGTTTTATCTAAGCGCATTGTATTTAAAATAATCTCAATTTGAGGATCTTTTATTTCCATACTTTTCATGTACTTATTAAAAGTTTTTGTATCACTATTCAGTGCTGCTGATTTCATTTTCAGTAATTTCTCCATATTGTCTTGGGCAAATTTTTCATCGCAACGAGATACTAATCTAATATACCGATCAGCATATTTAGATTTTTCTTCCTCAGTTCCTCTAAACACAATTTCTATAATAATATTTTCCACCAATTTTGTATTTCTATCTATTTTACGTATACAATATGTACCTGCTACGCAATCAATTTGAGTCAAATCTAATTCTAAGTACCATTCAAAAAATGTTTTAGAATACATAGGCACATTTATCAGTGTTGCAACAGGTGTAACAATTGTATAATTATACTCTACTCCATTCAAAGGTAAGTCAATTTTTATATATTGTTGATTCATATCGTATATCCGCTGATGTAATAACGTTTCTCTAAAATTATAAGTATCAATACTTGTTACACAAAAGATAAAAAATACCAGCATACTGACCTTCAATTTAGTATTTGTTTTAGCTCCTGTTTTTTTATACAAATATATACTTGCTAAGAATGCTATTGCAAATATCAAGAATATGAAATTAATAAGCTCATATTCATTCTCTATATGTTTTTGATTACAAAGCACAGCGAAGCCCAGCCAACCAATTACTACTATCGAACCCAATGCAAAATATACCGATTTCCTACTCCTGCTAAACGTATTTTTATCTATCCCTTGATGTTCTTGGTTCAAATATCGATAGCAGCTATAAATACATTGAACGGCCCTACTGATAACAACAGTAATACAGAATGCAATAGAAAATGACTTTATATAGTAAAAATATATAAATAGCAATCCACTACTGACATAATTTGTTTCTATAACACTATACATATTATATATTGTCTCTGGATTACATACTGTTTTCAATACATCAAAAAAAATATTCATTTAACATAACCTCCATTTTCACATTTTAATTATACAGTCTACACTACAAAAAATTGTCCTATACGAGAGAATTCGCATAATAAGAAATATACCCCCTTTTTGTTATATTACTCCTAAAATTTGCTATTAAACCTCCTCTCTTTTCATTTCAAATACATAATATCATCTAAGTCAGCGTTTAAAAGACGATTTTGTCGCAAAAAAATACCGAACTCAAAAGTTAGCACTTCTAATCTAACTCTTAAGTTCGGTATAAATCACCATATATTTGATATTTTCAATCAATTTTTAGTTTTCTAATATTTTCTGAATTATTTCTTTCCGTTTTTTTACCTAGCAAAGTCATACCATCTGCCAACAAATCTCCAATAACAATCTCTACTACCCATTCTGTAGCTGCTTGATGAATGCATTACCACGCAACCATTTATAATATTCATCAATTCATGCAAAATCAGCAGTCATCAAACAACACCTCCTGTCTGACCATGCTTATCTTATCAGCATTAAGAACATTGGAATATGATAAAAATTCCATAAAAAGTTGTATTATGTCATCTGCATTACTAAAACAATTAGGCAAGGGACATGCAAATTTATCATTATATCCCTCTGTATAAATATGAATATGTGGTTGATATGGTGGTATTATTATTTTCCCACCTGGATTTCTATGTGATGTAGCATCATCCTTACTAATATATTATGTCCATCATATATTATACGATATGATACTTTGCGCAGATTTTTTTGCTGCGAAATGTCGATAATTTCATATTATCATAATACTGACCATCTTTTCTATAGCGTATATAATGTATGCATGTTTTCTGCGGAGGAGAAATCAACATTTTCCCAATATTAATAAGATATTTCTCAATTATTCTAAGCGTATTAGCATCATTTTGAGGTAATATGCTCATGTACTAACATCCATATACTTCATTTTTATCTCATAAAGGCAGAAATTTAAAAATCGTTTTATTAATTTTTTTATAACTTTCAATGCTTTTGTTCATATGATCTATTAAGCATATACTAAGATAAATTAATAGTTGTAAAGGGAGGCTTAATATATACATAAATAAAAAAAACAACATAGGCGACAATATAATAAGCATAGGAAGTTCATATCCAGAATTTATGTTTAGTAAATTCTGCACTAAATAAAATAGTTCTACAGATAAAGAACCTTCCTTAATAGTCACACCAGTAATTGTAGCTAAATACCCTGAAATCGCCACAAATGCACTAGCTGGCATAATGTATATACTATAAAAATCCTTGTTCACCTTTAAAACTTTTTCATAAGCTTCTTTGTCTACATAATATCTATTATACATACCAAAGCAATAAACAAACGTATATACAATATAAACTATAATCATGGATATGAATCCACCAAACGGTAACAACGATGATAATATTAATATCACTAACCCTGATGACAAATGCACATAAAGTGGTATACCGTAACGATATATATCTGTATTACTCATTAACTTTTCTCTAAATGATATAAAGTATTCACTACTAATATAGCATCTAAAAAAATAAATCAAACAAGCATCAGATAGATATAGAAAAAACCATAAAAAATTCATAACTAGCAGTATTAAAAATCCCCAAAATATTTTTGATAGCATGTGGTAAGCAAAAATTACCACCAATGCCACTGTAATAACAGCTATCATTTATCACATTAACCTCCACCACATATGTCTATGACCTCATTCATGACTATACATTCTTCTGTACAGCATTTATATGTTAGATACCAGTACACATTATATTTCAATCATAATCCTTTGCTAACGCTTCGCCCAAAAATGTTTTTACTGTATCTTTTCCATATCCATAAGCCTTTGATGTTATATCCTCCCTAGCGTCATATCTATCCGTATCAATGTTCAACAGCCCTATCAGAGTATTATATACCATATCGTTTGAATAGTATTCATTCTTACGTTTTCTCATCATCTCAAACTTATCTAAATACAATTTGGCATATTCTTCAGAAACCTTTATGAACATTGGTATTCGAACATTATCTCCTGTCTTTAATGCTGGATAATGTCCATACTTTAAATTTTCTCCATGATCAGAAAGATATAACATTATCTGTAAATTAAGTTTCCTTCTAGCACATTCATAAACTTTCTCAATAAATTCGTCTGTATATAATATTGAATTATGATATGCAGATTCTTCCGTGTCAACAGGCCACTTTGCCCAATCATGAGGAAAACGTCTTTCATATTTTCCATGGCTACCTTTTAAATGAAAAACAACAAAATTATTTTCTTGGGGATTTATCTTATCTAGTAGCTTCAACATAGAATGATCATATTCACATTTTTTAGTATCTTTATTGGCCCTTATAATATCAGCCATACTAGATAACAGTGCCTCTGGAGAATCATCTATTGTTGCATCTGTCTGATTTGAAAACCAATATGTTTTATATCCTGCCTTTTTAGCAATTTCCAATATCGAAGCAGCATCATAAAATTCCTTATCATTATATTGACTCATTTCTGTAAAAATTCTCTTTATTACATCGGCAGTCTGATTATAACATGCAAAAACTTTATTAAATATTACTGAGTTATCATCCTTTTCCAAACTTTCCATCCAAGGTGTATTATCATAAACAATATCTTTATGATAAACATGCATATAATCCCTACATGCCGCTTCTCCCAAAATAATAATTACAGTCCCTGGCAATGTAGTTGGTAAAGACTTTTCAATACTCAAATCAATATTTCTTTTTAGAGCATTTTCCCTATATAATAGATCGTTTTCTTTTTTTCGTTTTACCCTACGATAAGTAATGTATATATCTGTTTTTACAAATGATTTGACCAATAGAAACATATTTATAACTAAAACAACGGCTATGTAATATATATTGTGAACTTCGGAAAAAATTTGTAAAGCATTATTATTTGCACATATTAATATAATAATTGCACTGAATAACACGAAAGTAATAAGACTAACAACTAGTTTAACTTTTCCTATATATGTTAATATATATTCTAGTGCTTCACTCCAATAAGTATCTTGAACTGCTTTAATGGCTGATTCTGTTGGTGCAATTTTGTAAATATAAAAATGTGCTATATACATAAGTGGCACAACAGACAGCATAAACATAATCATACAAAATACCGTCGCTGCTATGATACTAAATGGACATGCACTAAATAAAAAAATGCTAAAAAAAATAAGTGCTGGAATCACATATAATCCAACAACAATATCTCTAGTATTATCAACCTCTACATTACATATATTAGAGTCACTATTCCTAACATATGTAATGTAATTCACTAATGGTATAGCTAATATCCATAACATACCCACAATCGCAGAAATAGATACCACTATATCATTTTCAACAAAATATTGTGCAACGTAAAATACTACTACAGGGGTTAATAGTCGTATAATATTCGTACGAATATCTTTTCTATCATAACCACATGAAAATTTCATCCACGATATATATGACACAACAAAAACAAAACAACTTATAATAAAGTACTTTAAGACCACCATTATTCCTCCATCTATCATCTAACCTATAGCTAAAATATATGAATATTAATTACAGGTTACAACCTCTGCTATAAGTTTTTCCCATTCATCCCAAATAATAGCAGAATCATATTGTTTCATAGCTTCATGAGCAGCTTTGCCGAACCTTGCTCGCATTTCCTGATTTTCCATCAATTGCTGCATTTTCTCGGCCAGACTATCAACTCCATCATCAGCCAGCAAGCCATTTACGCCATCCTGTATTAGCTCATTTACAGCAGAGCAATTTTTATAGCCTATACCAGGCAAGCCTATGCTCATTGCCTCAGCCAAGGTTAGCCCAAATCCTTCATAAGCACTAGGAAATACAAATATATCCCCCTGCTTTAATACATCATTAACATTATTGGTCGTCCCTTTCAGAAATACTCTTTCTGTCAAATCATTCTGAGTAATAATATCCCGCAGTTTCTCGGTATATTTCTTTTTATCCTCAGCTCCCCACAGCTCAACCTGCCAATTAGGAAAATCCTTTGCCAGCTTGGCAAAAGCCTCGATTAATAAATGAGGCCTTTTATGATTTTTATTTAATCTGCCAATACAGATAATCTTATAAGTGGATTTTGCCTTAGATAAATCCACAGGCGTATCATGTTGAGGTACTGAATTGCCTATAACCACTACCCTCTCCTGAGGAAATCTTCGCTTTATTGCTTTAACAAAGGATGGCATAAGTACCTGACATGTAGCACTTAATCCCAGGGCTGGCAGCTCCTTAACAGGATATGTGTGGAAATAATCCTCTGGATCACCATGAGACATGGTAATAACTGGTATATCTATTTTTAAATCCGAAAGCAATACCTTACTTGCTGCTGGCTGAGAAGCAACTATAACATCCGGCTTTACTTCCTGCAAGACATCTCGGACATTATCCAATAGAAACTTCTCTGTAAATTCATTATTTACCGCCCGACCCTTGCGCTGGTCTATGGCTCGCAATATTTCTCTTTTTATTTTATAGCTTAACGGAAACAGAATGTGTTGTCCCTTATAATGATGCAAATTATAACACTGCACCTCTTTAGGAACATCAAAAAAGAATTTTCCTTCCTTGTCATCTGAATATACCAGAGTTACCCTATGTCCTCTTTCATACATCTCCTTAGCAAAGGCACAGGTAACTTTTGCTAACCCTCCAGAGTCATTTACCATTTTTGCAAAATTAGCTAATAATATATTCATACATTCATCATCCTAAAATTTTTTTGATTTTATTGAATACTTGCGGCAATAGTATTCACCTCACATCTTTTCTCTTGCAATCTCCCATATCAAGGGTGCATTATTGCGTGCATATTTTACAAGCTCGTTGATATCCATTTCACTAAAGCCAAAAGATTTATACGGATTTAGCACAGGCAAATTCATCTCACAAAATGCGAATCCATTTTCTATCGGTTTTTCAAAGTATAGAGGTATATATTCTAGTCCAGCTGCATTTTCGTGTACATCCCCAAAAGTTAGAGTTATATTGTCTATTTCACTATAAAAATGTTTCATTTTCCACAGCCTCCCTTTACTGTAGATAAGCATGTTCTATTTTAATAGATTCTTCACAGCCTGCTCAATTTCTGTATCTGCCTCATCCAGGAATGCAAATCTGCGTCTATATACCGCTCTCTTTCTGGTGGGTACTTCTTCCATAGTTTTACGAGGCTCTACCAAAGGCAGTTCATAAAATCTCTCATCTTCGGTTTCCTTGCCTCCAGCCTCCAACCAGAAATCGCCAAAATTTGTTTTTAGCTTTCTATCTGCTCTTACATGGTTATTAGCATAATATCCATAATTGGAAACAGCATATATTTTCTTCAAGCCCAGTGCTCTCGCCACAGCCTGTGTCATATACAGAATCAAATTTTTCGTTCTATAGCCATGGGCCCACTTGGTCATACGTTTTATTACATCTCTAGATTCTTCTACATTTGGGCCCTGCATGGCTCCAATATACATGGCTTCATTTCCATCCTTATCTTTGTTTATCCAAAAGATAATCTGATAAAAATCTCTACCTTCATATTTGATAGCAACAGACAAACAGCCTTCCTTGCGCTGACCAGCCTTCATCAGCAACTCAGCCCATATAGGCTGTCCTTCAAAATCGCCTTCCCACAATCTATACCTTGGCCTTGAATTATAACAACACACCTGCATAAATGCTTCTGGCTGCATAATCTCACTTAAATATCTATAATGCTCGCAAATCAGAGCCATACGCTCTTTAAAGCTAGCTCCATTGTAAAAAAAACATCTTGTTACCTGCTCTATATGAAATTGATGTCTTTCCTGAAATTTACGCAATATCTCATTAGTATCAAAAAAAGCTATAAGCTTTTTCATATCTCCATCATGCCACATAGAGCGTAGCACAAATACCACCATGCGCCGCTGCTCACGGGTATTTTCCATATTATAGATTTGTTTGCCTATTCGTATGTATGTATTCATATTATCACCAAAATATCCTTATCTCAAAAACTCTTTAAGCCACCCCCCCCGAAAACCTATATTTATTCTTTATTTCCTGATTAATTTCTATTGTAGGCAATTCTAAAAATTCCTTCAATTCGCTTATATTTCTTTCCTGCAAAATAAATATATTACGAGGGTTATAAAAATCATATTCTTTAATATAGATATTATTTGTTATTAACTTTTTATTATAAAACATCGCTTCCATTGGTCTAAGAGTTATGCCACTTTGACCAGATTGTACTATATCTAAAATCGCCCTTGACTGTTTTATATTTTCTGCAATTTTTTCATATGGAACTCTTTTTGCAAGCCACTTTTCATCACTTCTCGAATATTTTTTGTGCGGTGTAGCCACTATCATGAGTTTATCTGTCAAATTCATCTGCTCAAACTTTTTATGCAAATCTTTTATAATCCCCAATCGCTCCTTATCTACACCAACAAAGAAAACATCTTGCTTAATGGCTGCTTTTTCATCACAATCAATCATATACTCTTCCGGATAAAAATATGGTTTGAATTTTATTCCAAACTTTTTTGCATCTACAGGGTCAAACGTATAAAATTCACATTCTAAACCTTTATAATGGTGCGGAGCTTTTCTATCAGCAAAATCCACAGGATTAATATAGTAGATTATAATCCTTGCTCTTTTATTATGATCTCTTATATATTCTATTACATCTCTACCTCGAACTCCATCAAATATAAAAATGACATCGTATTCAGCAATTTTATATTTCCAATCTTCAAGCCACCTAGTTACATTACAAAAATGGACATGTTCATACAATTTAAATAATGTTCTTTGCAACCCATGTAGCTCTTTATAGAGTGGATACACATCCGCACTGTAATATTGGGAAAATTCTGGCGGAGCATATAATGCCAATATTTTCATTATTGACCTCTTTTCTTTGGCTTGCCGAAATCTCCTTCAGCCAATGCTACAATATTCTCTGCCAATCTCCGTGGGGAGAAATCATCATACGCCTTAGTTAGAGCCTGTTCGTATTTTTCCTTGTTTTCGTCATAGGTATTAACAAATAGCTCTATACACTGCTTCAAGGCTTGCATATTCCCATTCAAAAAGCCCATACCCATAAAATAATGGGCTAGTATTTCTGGATTTACATTATGGGCTGCAATAATGGATTTTTTATACCCCATAGCATTGGAAATAAGAGCTGCTGTATGGTAAAGATACCTATCATTTCCATAAGGCAATACCAAGGTATCCACACTAGCCAGACCTCTCTGCCACTCATCACCAATCAATGGCTTATTCCAAAATTCAATATTATCATGCCCCTTATATTTTTCAATGATGCGAGCAAAATCATCGGCATCCTCCTGAGTCTGAGTTGCTCCCTGACAAATCAGCTTTACAGGGCGAGTAAATTTACAGGACAGAAAAGCTGCCAAAAAAGCCTCTATCTTCTTTTCCTTGCGATACTGACCAAAAAAGCCCAACCGCAATACATCCATATCATATTTCTGCCGCTCTGCTTCGGCGTCTATATCTCTAGGAATATAATTTGGAGGACCATAAACCTTAATATTTGGCGAAGTTAAGCGAAGCTTTTTAGGCGCAAAAGTTTGTACCCCTATCCTTATATTTTTTTCGTGCTTAAAATATATAGCCATTTGATTCAGCTTCAAGGCCTCCTCTGGCGTTGCTCCATGAATCAAGAACAACACAGGCACTGGGGAGTGCTGCAGCGGACTTCTCTTTAGGCCTCTCAAATACCGATAAGTGGCGGAAGGCACAATGATGGCATCAAAATTATGCTGACAGGCATTTACATACATTCCTTTATACCATTTCTGCCGATTTCTCTCACGCTGAAAAGAGAGTAACAGCTTTTTTATACCTTTGGCCCCCTGATAGGAGATTCCCTTCCCAGGCAGACGATGCACTGGTACCCCATAGTTCCATTTGAATTCATGCCCCTCAGGCACGTAAAACTCTACCGTATGTCCAAGGGCAGTTAATTCCTCCACCAACAGCCTATCGAAATCTATTTCATGTCCTCCAGGAGTGACCACAGTTTCCATTATTGCAAATCGCATAATTACTCTTCCTTATCCATGTACATTAGCTTTAAATACTTCACCATTGTGTAAAATACATGATTTACGGCAAAAATAAAGCCTAACTTTCCTTCCCGAAATCCCTGCTGTAAAAAATAAAAACGTATAAAGGCAAAGGCAGGATGGAGAATAATATCCTTAAAGGATGCCCTTTTCCCGTCCTGATGCATTTTTTCTGCCATCATAGTGGTATATAAATTAAATTTTATATAATAAGCATTCCATTCTGTATAAGTATAGTGCTCCAATATGCCTGGCAACAAATGCACCTGCAAATCACCAATATCTGCATGCTCATGTACTACACCTTGCCAATGTACATTTTTTGTTGGATACAAACGCAAGGAATAATCCGGCCCATGTCCACCATATTTCATCATCTGACCAAAAACAATCTGATACCGTTTAATATTATAGGCAGCAGGAATATTTTGCTTCACTACACTTTGAATACCTTCAGCAGCTGCCTTCGTAATCCGCTCATCAGCATCCAAATAAAAAACCCAATCGGTATTTATCAGCTCCAAGGCAAAATTACGCTGACCAGCAAATCCATCATCACTCATAGGATGATAAATAAATCTAGCCCCAGCCTCCTTGGCCAATCTTTCCGTATTATCTTTACTTCCAGAATCCACCACCAGAATATCGTCTGCAAAAGAGACGCTGGCAATACAATCCTTTATGTTTTTTTCTTCATTCTTGGTTAGTATTACAACCGCTAATGTTGCCATACTGTCACCTCTTATCTATCAATTTCTTCTGTGCACACATGTATCCATTGATATGCTAATCCCAACATAAACCAAAACAACTTCATAACAATGGAATCTCCCATTGTATATTCCGTCAGACCTTGTAGCATAATACCCATAAAAAGTCCTAATAGAGCTACATATCCAGGATTTCTTTGGCGTAGCCATCCCTTAATACAATATACACCTGTCCCCAACCACCATATTAGCAAACAAGCAGCCCCTATAAAGCCACACTCCGCTAAGACATGGAAAAAATTATTGTGGGCATGACCTAAATAAGGCTCCTTGGCCTCTGGTGATATATATATTTCCTGATAATTTTTCTTAAATGTGGCATAGCCTACACCAGTTAATGGATAATCCTGAAACATATTGTATGCACTCTGCCAAAGTAATAAACGCTCTGCATTGCTCTGCATCTTTGTATCTCCTATAGATGACACCTTATGCTGGAAGCTAGGCATAGACATAAATAAACCTGCTATCAATGCCATAACTACAGTAATAGTTGCTAAAGCCTTAAGCTTGGAGCGCATATATAATAGCATCAACAGTGGTATTGTAACAACCATAGCAAGCCAAGTACCACGAGTCGCATTACATATCAGTCCTCCAGCGGCTATAATGCTGGCAAACCAAAAAATATATTTTTTATTTCCCTGCAACTTTCCACTCATCAGAGCTACAGCGATAATGGGAATCCAAACATCCAATGAACCACCTGTCATCATACTGCCTATTATTCCGCTAGTACGTATATATCCATTACTCACAGCCTGATATACACATACCGCATCATTGATTATATGAGATATAAATGCTAATACCAATAACTGAACTAACTGCTTTTTATGGCGAATAAACATTAGGACAACATAAAATCCCGTCATTCTATACAAATAATGATCACTAATCACCCTAAAGCTTTTTACTACATCTGAAGAAAAAAAAGAGGTAAAAACAGCCGCTGCCACAAAAAGTAAAAACGGCACCGCTAAACTCTTATCAACTGTTAGCAATTCGCGAATATCATCATGCTTCTTCCATAATCTAACAGCCCCTGCCACTATTGCCAGACTCAAAAAAACATTCCCCATAGCAATAGATGTGCTACTAAATAATGCAAAGCCACACAGAAAATAAAATATCCATTTCTCTATACCCAATACATTATTTGCCGATATTCTTTCCACCCTACAATTCCTCCAGATTCTCTTACAATATTTTCATAGCATCTAATCTATCTTTTCCCTTACACATGCCAGCAAACTGCCGCCTGTATACAGCACACCTTTTACACCAGCTTTTTCCCCGGCTTCTACATCTCTTGGGCTATCGCCTACCATATATGACCTAGCTGGCTCTATGTTCATTTCCCGACAGGCCTGCAGCAGCATTCCAGGCTGTGGCTTGCGGCAGCTGCACTCCTTGGCGTATGCTGCCACCTTGCCCTGGGGATGATGAGGACAATAATAGAAGGCATCAATAGGCTTTGCCCCCTGCCTTGCCAACTCCTCATTCATCCACTGATGAAGCCTCTGCACCTCAGCCTCGGTATAGTACCCTCTGGCCACTCCGCTTTGATTGGTAATGACCACCACCAGATACCCCTGCTGATGACAATATTCTATGGCTTCCACCGCCTCCGGTGTCCACTGAAAATCCTCTGGCCGATAGAGATAATGCACATCCACATTCAATGTGCCATCTCTATCAAAAAATACCGCTTTATTTGCCATATTTAAAATATACACCATTGTCCAGGAAATCACAATATTCCTTAACAGCTTCCTTCATATCATAGAAGCCCTGATCATAACCTGCTTCCAACAGCTGAGTCTGATCTGCCTCAGTAAAGCACTGATATTTTCCTTTCAGCACCTCTGGGAAATCTCTATATTCAATATGTCCCTGTCCCAAAGCCTCAATAACAGCCTCTGCTACCTCATTATAAGAATGGGCATGACCGGTACCGCAGTTATAGATACCGCTTGGGCCTTGCTGCTGCCAGAACCAGAGATTTACCTTGACAACATCCTTCACATAGACAAAATCACGACGATGCTCGCCATCACCATATTCACCATATCCCTTGAACAGACGGCAAACACCCTCTTTCTTTACCTGATGATACAGCTGATAGAAAATAGAAGCCATATTGCCCTTGTGATGCTCCTGTGGCCCATAAACATTAAAATACTTCAAGCCTACAATCTGACTCTGGGCATAAGGCATCTGCTGACGCACATAACGATCAAAAAGCAGCTTGGAGAAGGCGTATGGATTCAAAGCATCCTCGCACTCATCCCCCTCCCGGAAGCCATTTTCACCACTGCCATAGGTGGAAGCAGAGGAAGCATAGAGGAAAGGAATTCTATGATCCATGCAGAAATGCAATACAGCCTTGGAATACTCATAGTTAGCCTGCATCATGTAGTTTACATCATATTCCATAGTATCGGAGCAAGCTCCCTCATGGAAAACAACCTCTACATCACTACCATCAATGTCCTCATGCAAAATAGCCTCAAGGAAATCATCCTTGTACATATAATCCAGGAACTGCAAACCACGAAGATTGCGATAGCTCTGATTTTCCTTTTTGCGGTTATTCAAATCATCAACAATCAAAATATCCTTACGGCCCTGACGATTCAATTCCTTAACAATATTACTACCGATAAAGCCGGCACCACCAGTTACAATAATCATTTGTCCTCATGCTCCTTTTTCGTCAAAACATTCTGCAATTCTGCATTGCTAACAGCATAGGTTCCCAGCTTGGCTACTACCACGCTGGCGGCCA
>Ga0129313_1000348_pt1 | contig 42330 bp, 36 predicted proteins | sample O1105metagenome_FD_94436 | JGI IMG/M metagenome (GOLD analysis project Ga0129313, IMG submission 94436) | Orangutan group fecal microbial communities from fecal samples from Wisconsin, USA - O1105 metagenome | ecosystem: Host-associated > Mammals > Digestive system > Large intestine > Fecal...
ACCATTTGACCTGATGCCTGCGAGAAAAAACGTTATATTCGGCCATACACCTACACTGCAGTTTCATAAAACGATGCATATATTTCACGGAAAGCGGATGCTTGATATAGACTGCGGCTGCGGCTTCCCTAATTCCGGAGGTCAGCTTGGCTGCATACGACTTGAGGATATGACAGAATACTATTCCAATGACGGCGTTTTTACAAAAGAAGAGGCTGCTGAATGGCTTAAGACACATATTATGTAAACAGGAGATAAATCAATGCAGCACCTATATAAATGATAACCTTGATTTTATATGATAATTCTGGTATACTGAAAATACATTATAAGTTTCTGATTATTAGTAGGGGGAATCAGATATGAAAAAGATGCTTATTGTATGTGATGTTGAAGGTACTATCTTTCAAGCCAAATACAAAATTCAAGGCACAGACTATGCTTCGTCCATGTGGCAGCCTATTGCTCATGCCTTGGGCTCGAAAGCAGAAAATGAAGAATTTGAGACCCATTTAAAATGGGACAACGAAGAATATAAAAACTATATTGACTGGGTTAAAGCGACGGTTGCTATTCATAAGAAATATCAACTCAGAAAAGCTGTATTTCAGAGATTAATTGACGATGCTGAATATATGCCTGGAGTAGTTGAGTTCTTCCAAAAACTTGATCGTGATAAGTTTATTCCTGTATTTATTACAGGTGGATTTATGGAACTTGCGCGTCGTGCCAAAAATGAATTAAAGGTTGAATCTGCTGATATATATGCTGCATGCAATTATGTATTTGATTCAAACGGATACCTTATTGACGCAGATATAAAATCAAGTGATTTTGAGGACAAAATAACCTGCGTAAAAGAAAAGCTTGATTTTTATGGATTAAGCATCGATGAAGACTGGATATTTATTGGTGATGGTAAAAATGATAAGTATATTGCAGAAATTGCACCATATTCATTTGGAATCAATGCTCATAAAGAACTGAAAAAGTTTGTTGCACAGCCAATTGATAACTTTATGGAGGCATTTGAGGATATAAATGCGTTTTATGATATCGTTAATTCCGCAAAAGGTACGACTGCACATCAAAGGAAGATCCTCGAAATCAGAGCAAACCGACAGAGACAGCGTGAGCGATTAGTTGAAGAAAACCTCGAGATGCGTCAGCAGATAGAAGAGCTCAAAAAGCGTATTGACATATTAGAAAACACTATACCGAAGCCAACAACAGTTGAAGCTATTATACCATTTGCTGAGTATTATTATGGAGAGAATATCTCTTTTTCAAAGGAAGCCAGAGCTTCATTGATAAAAAATGCAGCTGCAGGATATACTCAAAGATATATTGAGGGCGTTTTTGAACAACTAAACTATATCAATACCTGGGCCAAGTATATGAAAAAAGAGATCAGCAAAGAGGAGTATGACTCTATCGTAAGCAATAAAAAAATAACATATGCGTTAAGCGAAAGTACAGAGGCCAGATTCCGTGAGGATTATACGGACAGCGGAGTTTTGATAAATATGCATATGTATATGAGGAGCTTACCTAACTGTGACAGGCCGAGAACATACTTTGGCTGGGATAAGAAGCATAACAAGGCATTGATAAGTACAATGTGCGAGCATAAGAAAACGAGCAAATATAATAAATGAACGAAATGATTATGATTTAAAGGGGGCAAAACAATGAGGATTGGTGATGAACTAAATAAGATCAAAATAAAAACAGATTATAAAAGGAGCGGAATTGACTGCTGCCTCGATCCATTTCGTAAAAAGCTTATTCCTGTAACTAAAGAGGAAATAGTTCGTCAGAGAATAGCTGTTTTTCTCAGAGATAAATTAGATGTACCAGAAGATTATATTTTTACAGAAGAATCATTACACCATTGGGGCATAGATAGCAAAGATAGGGCTGATATCATCATTGGATATCAATCTAATAATACGATATATCCTCTTTGTATTGTTGAATGTAAATCTCCCGAGGTTAATCTAAGTTTTCAAACATATTCTCAATGCTTAAAATACGTAAAACAATTAAAGGGAAATTATTGTTTCATAACAAATGGAAATGAAATTATTGCCTGGTATTTTGACGGAGAAAATACACATGAATTAAGACAATTACCTACATATCAAGAAATGCTTGATAATGATATTAATTTTGATGAAACAGAGCAAGAAATCTATTATAGACATTCTATTGATGAAATTTATTATATGACAGAATATGAATACTTTAATACCGGATTCATTGGAGAGGATACACCTGATTATTTGTGGGAACATATAGTTAATATGGGTGAGTGCTTTTATGATATTGAACATAAGATGAAAAGGCGAAAAGCTAATAATATAAGAATAATTGAGGATCTTGGCTGTAATGATTTGAATTATGATGATGCATCTGGTGGGGGCTTTGGTTCGGGTAAATATCGTTCCATTCTTATTGAAGATAAAAATGGGAATAATCAGATTATTAGCTTTGGTATTATGCCTACAGGTAAAACCATAAATGATCCCAAGTATGGTAATTCAGAAGGGAAAAGTGTTTTGGTTGTGTCACTTCAGGATTTTAAAACTGATTATACAGTTGTGCAAATAAATCTAAACAAATATTTGGAAATTGAGTCCGGAAAGCTTAGATTATGGCATAATGGTGCTGTAATGCAAAAAGGCGGCAGGAAAGAAGAATTAATAAGAATGGTTCAGGAAGAAAATTCTTCACTTGTACAGAATGGGAAAATTAATCTAGGCACACTTCCAATCGATAAACTAATGTATCTGGATTCAAAAGAAGTAAGCGACACTTTATGTAATTTGATTGCATATTCATTAATTAGAAACGAATATAAACAACATTTGAGTATTACAAATAAGAATCAAAAGAATAAAGGTTAAGACAAAGGGGTTGTGCAATGAAAAAGATCAGTCAGTGGAATGGAAAACAAGAAGACGATATTGAAATAGAATACGAATTAGAAACTGGCTTATCCGTTGCGGAAAATTCGGCGGATCAGATATCTGCTCAATTGCCAGTTACATATTATGACGAGCCCGATAAAACAGATTATCTTGTAGCAGCAGCATGCGGGATTTTGACGGGCCTTTTAGATTCATTTTGGGTTGGGGAGTTTTCTCTAAAAAATGCGCAAACATGGGGACGTTCTAATATTAATGATTTTGTAATTAAAGTTGCCCAAAGCCGTGGATATAAAAAGGATAGTTTGGAAGGGGCAATACGTTTTCTTGAAAAAGATGCACCTATGGCTACAGACAAACTCGCTAATGAATGGGGTGGTGGATATTACCATCATTTCCGAGATTTTTCTCACCATGCATCAATTATCGGACTTGTTTTCTCTTTAATCACACAATTCACCGGAGTTTCCTATGGTACAAACACTGAAGGAATGTTTGTAAATCACGAGGTGCCTAATGACGAATTAATTGGGGAAACATTTGAAGATAAAATATATAATGGTGTAGTGCTTTGGGGACTTCATCTTGTAAGTGATATGGCTGGTTCAAGCAGTAGTCCAGGGAAAGGAACAGGTATACCAGGGCCAATCATGTCCTTGCTTAAGGGGCTATCTGTACTACCAGGGATAAAGAATATCAAGTTCTCCTATAATAATAAACAAATAGGCATTTCTGCTATGCTTTCAAAGGTGTTTAATGGAACTGTATTTGAGCATACCAGAACTGATGATCTGACGCACTTTGACCTAAGAACTGAATTAGGCGTATATGCATTTAGCGTAAAGCAGAGCATCCCTGTTATAATTAACCAATGCGTTATAAGGGCATTTTATTTTGTTCGCCGCTTCATTATCGAGCTGGGACGTATTAAAGTAAAGTCAATTGCGGATATTAAAAATATCATGCCAAAGCGTTTTCTTCCATATAACAATAAATGTATTACTCGAATGTCTACAATAGCTAGTGGTGTCTTTTGTGCTATTGATACTTCAGATGCAACTATTCGCACTATTATCAGTAAACCTAATAGTAAGGGAGAATTTGTTACACGTCTTCTCCTAAAAGCAAACTTTATTGGTATATGCAATTTTGTTATTGCTATCAAAAACGATGTTATGATGTCATTGAAGGGCGAGTATATTACTGGCAGCGTATCAGAGATGAAGACAGAAGGAACTAATACCGCTGAAATCGAAACTTCTAATGATTCAATAGTTGATATCTCTGTCGAGATTGATAATAACAGGTTGTACGAAAATACATTTTATCAAATGTATAATGAAGTTAAGAACAACAAAGAAAAAATATCTGCTGCGTATGAAGTAGACAAAGGAATACAAAAACGAATTCTGAGGCTTGAAGATGATGAGACTGAAATTTATGATAGAGTAGCAAGATGGAGTCATACTGCACTCATGGTTGAAACCGAAAAGCTGATAATGCGCTTATTCACTTTATATGGGGTAGAATATTATCCATTTGAAGGGCACGAAAAAACTAGTCATTTTATGCCTTTCTATCGGATAGTAAATAATCAGAAAATTGCATATGTTTTTTCTGAAAGCATCAGATTAAACATAGAGTGGAAATCTATTATCAATGAATATAAAGTTGATAAGATTATTGTTGTAGCAATGATTGAACTCGGTGAGGATGCTGAAACACGTAATTCAATCGTAAATTTAGAAATGCGAAAAGCACAGGGATATGTTGAGTTTATTCCATTAAGTGATTTATTTTCTCTGATATCTGAGAACGAATATGAAATTTACTTGGACTATGTTGAACAGTATAATTCTGATATAAAAAAACTAATCGGATATAGAACTATCATCACACCATCAGAAAGCTCATTGCTCAAAATGAAGAAAGAACTTGAAGTCACGCTGCGTTCATATAACTTCGATGATATCCTGAGAAAAGAGGGGCTTTTCACATCCCAGATAGACGTAATAAGGCAGCATTTCTGGGAAGTTGGAAAGTATCGTGCAATATTCGGAAAGTCTTCTTTTGCTGAAAGTTTTATTAGCTCCGAGTGGTATTATCAGACGCATAATGTATCCAGTGCACTGGAACAGACTGCTATTATTGCTGGATATCTGAAATCTATTGAGCAATTGCTCTATACCATTATCAAATTTTCCATTAATACCGGGAAGAGTATAAAAAAAATCGGTGGTGATAGAAATGAATACATTGATTACACGTCAGAAAATGAAGCTTTAGCAGATATTACTCTTGGTTCACTTATTGGCTATTCACGTCATTATTCAGAATTATGGTCTGTGAACAGCTATGTTAAAAACTATATTACTAATAAGCTAAATGATTTCCGCGAAAGATATCGTAACGATCATTTCCACAAGGATAATATCTACAATAGTGATGAAATAAATGCTATCAGAAACAATACCATTCTTCTTTTATATCTTCTGCTCGGTGCAATGAATATCTTGGATTCCGACTTTGAATCCATAGATTATAAATGTGAAGAAAAAAAAGTTGCCCTCAACGAAGAATTATCGTATGCTCATTTTGAACAGTGGTTAAATCGGATACTGGGAGGGGATGTACTTCTGCCGGAATCATCCATAATCTACTTTTCAGTGACTTCATTTGGCTCTAAGGGGAAAAATTGGAGAATTCAATTTATTACATACAAAGGCATTAATAATCACGGGCTGCTTGATATTGATAAAATTCAGTTCCCTTATATCGGGGATGAATTGGAATGGGATTACACTCCTGTTTCTTATGAAGATGTAGAGGCTGTAAGGATAGAAATGGTTAATCAAGTAAAACTCGTTCTAAAAGCATATCTTAGCAACGGACGGTATGCTAAAAAGCTGAAATCATACCATTCTATATCAGCAGGATGGGGGTATGATCGTAATCCAGAAATTATCTACAAGAGAGACCGATAATAAAACAGAATATGGGATTATTGAGATTTCGTTGCAAAATGCTTAGATTATTTGGAGAACATAATTAGTTTGTAGAAATAAAAAAGCTCCCTGTGTAATAAACACAGGGAGCAATTTTGTAATTAGAGAATGTTGAACCCCAGTTGTTTCGTCAAAAGCTTTTGTGTTGCTCTGTAAAAACTTAACTGCTAATTATGTATAAGCGAATTGATTTGTATTTTTAATTCAGGTGAAAGTTTAGAAATAACCAACTGTGGAATGTCAGATAAATTCTTTCCATTTTCAATATATATAACATCAGTATATAGCGAACTGTCATTAGCTTTTGCCAGAATATGAGTTATAGAATAAACATTTGCACTCCTAACAAAACAATCCTCATCTCTTAAGGATTCGACAGTAAAATAGGCATCTGGTTTTATGCCAGTTGGATTTTGTTTATTAAAGCAAAGCGTGAAATTCAAATCAGTTGAACCAAATTTGTATGTTTGAGTTGATGTGGTTATGTTTTCAAGTAAGAAAGACTCTGAAGTGGCAAGATTGGAAATATTATTTATATGTTGGATTTTCTTTTTGGATAACTGAAACGGGTGCTGAGCTGAAAAGTAAATCTGAGTTCCTTGCAGCTTGCCTTCAACGGCGAGTTGATAGAAACTCTTGGCATTTAGGTTACTGTCCACACCTGTTAAATGCTTGAAGTTAGAAACTTTAAACATAACTTCAATGTACCTATTATCAAAAACATAAAGAAATGTTTTTCCAACAAGGTTTTTCTTGTATTCCATTGCTGCATTACAGATTAGTTTTGCAGTTTGTTTTCTGTCATTTGATTTGCTCATTTTATCATCCTAAAAAAATACCGGAAAACAAAATAAAGTAATCCGGTATTTTTATAATCAATTATTGGCGGTTTTCTGCTGGCTGTCAGCCGTGATACCCTTACGAGTATCAATAGTCAAAGGTAATTATAGTCCCCTAAGCAGACTAACTTTTCTCCCAAGTCAAGGCTTGATATTCACCTGAATATCCAAGTGTCTTAGAGTTTTACCTGCCTAAGCGCAGTACAGCTTAATGTGCCGCCGCACAGAGATTTCTCTCAAATTTATTATACCCTTTGTCTTGATAAAAGTCAATATGATCGCATAAATTTTATTTTTTATCTATTAAATATGCTGCCATAAATAAGTGTACCACGGTAACACGCTTATATAATATTCAAATAATTGCTGCAATTATTGTAATAGTAGTGGTACAAGACACAGTGTTTTTAGAAGTGAAAAAGTTCCCTATGTTTATTACACAGGAAGCAATTTTTAATTAGAAAATGTAACTATTAGTTTAATGCTAAAATATATTATTAATACATTATGATACACAGATATATAAGTGTGAATCCTGATAGACCAAAAGAAAACGGCAACGACCAAAAGAAAACGCAACAACCAAAAGAATTCGCGGTATAGCAAAAGAAAACGCGAGGTACCAAAAGAATACGCCCTTATGGTTGTATCAAAATTGGCGTTCTTTGGCATATGTGCATGACTAAAAGTATGACATGCAGGAAAAAGCCCGAAATATCGGGCTTTTTTGCTATCCAAATTTTGGATGATTTCTTAAAAAAATGAAGTATGACATTGGGGCTTTATAGGCCTCTGGCTGGATTTGAACTCTTACAAGAACAGATTTTGGAGTAGAAATAGGTCGATATACAAGCAAATAGCAGCTTTTTCAAACAAAAATAGTACACAAAGTTTCGGACTCGATTTTAGTGCTTTTCACGAAATGTGAAAACGCTGGAATCGAGCCCTTTTTGGTTTTACAAACAGCTGTAAAAACTGGTATAGCGAGAGTATCAGCAGTGATAAAGTTTTTCTTTCAGTTTACATCGCTGGATAATAATAAACACTGTGTTTTGTGTTCTGTTAGACAACAACATACAGATCCTCTCATTAACTTAAATTTCTATTAATTCAATGTGTAGTTTTTCAAGAACTTCTTTTATAATATCCCAGTATACTACTGAAAAAATAAAGAACAGTTCATCAGTGATATTTCTTTCAGGCCATGATATAAGTAGAAGAAAAGCCATTTCAGAATTCGGAAGTTTAGTATCTAGGTGCAGCTTTATCATATCTCCACATCGACTAAATCTCGCGTTAACAGGATTGTTATGCAAGTGCCTTAAAGCATATATAAACCTAAAATGTTCATTTGTTTCCTTGTAATAATCTTCAACAAGATGATAATACTCATTGCCGTTAGACACTTTTATGATATAATAACAATATCCATTTTTGTAAAGTGACTTTCGAGCTAAAGATTCCTTTTGAAATCACTGCGGCAAGTTCTGTTTCTCCCGCTTGTAAGAGGTAATCGACAGCTTTCTCAACATTTGCCGGAGAGGTCGCTTCATAAAATGTCCATACGCCGCTGCGTTCGGAAGTTCCAAACCAGCTTGATACAATCAGAAAAGCATTAACCATTGGATTTTCAGGTGTTTCGGCATCAGAACAGAAACACCTGAAAAAATCAGATTCTATCTCAAAAAAGTGCTTATAATCTAAAGCCTTTAGTCTTTGGTATAATTGCGCTATGTCATAAAGCATATCCATATCTCCTCAGATGGTATTTATCAGAATTATAGCACAGAAGGCAGGAAAAGTCAATCAGAACGCATCAAAGTCCGCCTGTCCAGCGACCTCAGACCAACCGTCGTATTCGTCATTTTCCTTTTCGGTGAACATATCATTCACGACTCCGATCGTGAGCAGATCAAGCTCTGAGAGGGACAGCCCGATCTGCGCACATCGGAGAAGGAAGAGGGGCGTTGTCATCGGGCGGTCAGTTTTGCGATGTTTTTTTTAGATTCCGCCTGCGTCTCCACATTGAGTCCCCACAGTTCAATGAGCTGCGGAAGCACTTGGTAAATGGAGAAGGTGCTGAACGGATCAAGGTTTAACTGACCTTGTATAATTGATGCAAGTCCGTCGATTGAGCGGCGAAGGTCGGTATATCCGGTGATCAGATAGTATGTTGTACTCTTTGTTGAATTGACTCGATAGGTATGGTATAATATAGAATATAACTGCAAAAAGTGCCTCACTAAGGAGGCACGAAAAAACGGCTGTTATTTACATTCAGTACAGATATATTCCGGAACAGTACGGTCGTTGATAACAGATTCATATAGTCTCCAACCGCCTGCGAGATTATAACAGCTATAGCCTTTCCCAGTCAGTATACGGCAGGCAATATAGCTTCTCATTCCGCTGTGGCAGTGTACATAAACAGGCTTGTCCTTTGGAAGCTTGTCAATGTTATCACGCAGTGTATCAAGCGGGATATTCATAAACCCGTCTATCATTCCTCTTGCATTCTCAGTTTTTGTCCTTACATCAAGCAGAGTTACACTTCCGTCCCTTGGAAGTATCTCAACATCATGCCAGAAGAACTGTTTTACTGTACCGTTTATTACATTTTCAGCTACAAATCCGACCATATTCACAGGATCCTTCGCACTTCCAAAAGGCGGTGCATAGCAAAGCTCGAGCTCTTTCAGGTCTGTGACTTCCGCACCGAAGCGTATAGCTGCTGCAAGTACATCCATACGCTTGTCCACACCGTCGAATCCGACTATCTGAGCACCGAGGAGTTTATGTGTATTCCTGTCCCAGAGCACCTTGACGGACATATTGACAGCATTCGGATAGTATGAAGCATGGGAAGCGGAATATGTGTAGGTCTTATCATAATCGATACCTTCAGCCTTAGCTCGTTTTTCATTAAGTCCTGTTGTTGCTACAGTCATATCGAACAGTTTCAGCACAGCTGAACCCTGAGTGCCTTTGTATTCAGACGGTATGCCTGAAATATTATCTGCGGCCATGCGTCCCTGTTTGTTTGCAGGACCTGCCAGTGGAATGAATGCAGGAGAACCTGTAATGAAGTCTTTGACCTCAACAGCATCACCAACTGCGTAAATATCAGGATAATTCGTCTGCATACGGCTGCTTACTATGATACTGCCCCTGCTATTGAGTGTGATGCCGCAGTCCTTTGCAAGGGATGTTTCGGGACGTACCCCCACAGACATTATGACCATATCTGCTTTGACAGCACCATTTTGCAGGATGACATTATTGTCTGTTATCTCAGTGACTCCGTTATTCAGATACAGCTTTATCCCACGGCTGCGGATATACCTGTGTACACCAGCCGCCATGTCCGCATCAAGAGGTGCGATAAGGTGATCGGCAAGTTCAACGATCGTGACATCCAGACCTGCATTGACGAGATTTTCAGCCATTTCAACTCCGATGTATCCTCCGCCGACAACAACAGCCTTCTTTGGCTTTGCAGTATCCATATATTCCTTGATCTTAATAGTATCGGGAATATTGCGCAGAGTGAACACATTCGGCGAATTGATGCCTTTGATGTCCGGAAGTATGGGCTCAGCTCCCGGAGAAAGTATCAGTTTATCAAAGCTTTCATCATATTCTCTGCCAGTATCTGTATCCCGTACAGTAATTGTATGAGCCTTGGGAGAGATTTTCACAGCATCATTCCGCACACGCACTTCAATATTGAAACGTTTGCGAAAACTCTCGGGAGTCTGAAGCGTAAGCATATTTCTGTCGGTTATCTCACCGCCTATGAAGTAAGGCAGACCGCAGTTTGCAAATGAGACATATTCTCCGCGTTCAATAATAATTATTTCATCATTTTCATTCAGACGGCGAAGTCTTGCAGCTGCGGATGCTCCGCCTGCCACGCCGCCGATAATTAAAGTTTTCATAATAATACCTCCGAAAGGAAAAAGTTATGTTTGAAGAAATATACAGTGAATTGTTTCCGTTCTGGAACAAAATATCAGCTTCTGACCGTGAATTTATCTGTGATAATTCAACGGTGCATAAATACGAAAAAGGAACTAATCTCCACAACGGCAGTGACTGCTCGGGAGTTATATTCGTCCGCAGCGGAAGCCTCAGAGTTTATATCATGTCCGAAGAAGGAAAGGATATTACACTTTATCGTCTGCTCAAAGGTGATATGTGTATGCTCTCCGCATCATGCGTACTGCAGTCTATTACTTTTGAAGTCATCGTTGATGCGGAAGAAGACAGTGAGTGCTGTATCATAAGCGGGCCTGCGTTCAAGCAGGTATCGGAGCGTAATCCCGAGATAAGGATATTCGCACTTGAGACCGCTGTTTCACGCTTCTCTGATGTTATGTGGGTAATGCAGCAGATACTTTTTATGAGCATCGACAAGCGCCTTGCTATATTTCTTCATGATGAAGCCTTACGCACAGGATCTGACACTATCCAGCTTACACAGGAGCAGATAGCGAAGTACATCGGCTCTGCACGAGAGGTAGTATCCAGAATGCTGAAATACTTCGCTAATGAAGGTATAGTTGAGGTCTCACGCAAGGGTATCAGGATACTTGATAAAAAGCGTATGCGTGAATTAACCCATTAACATATCAAGTATAGCTGATTTCGGACGGGCACCTACAGCGTGTGCAGTAACTTTACCGTCTTTCATAACCACAAGCATCGGTATGCTTGAAACTCCGAATGCTGCGGCAAGCTCCATCTGCTCGTCAACATTTATCTTGCCTACTGTGTACTCGCTGTGTTCTTCGGCGATCTCGTCAACCAGAGGAGATACCATTCTGCAAGGTCCGCACCAGTCTGCATAGAAGTCAAGAAGCACAGGCTTTTCACTTGCTCTTACCTCTGCGAAATTATCCTTTGTAACTTTAAAAACTGCCATATCAAAACTTCCTTTCATGTTATATTGTATCTTTATTATATCACATTATTCTTCATTTTTCTGTGACTTCGTCACATTTTTCGCTTTGCATATCAGTTGAGTCATCGTTCCCATCGGACAGTATACACACCATGAACGAGGTTTGAAAAGAATCATTGTCGCAAAGCCGAGAATAGTAGATGTGAGCATTACACTGTAAAAGCCGAATGCAAACTGTGCCACTCCGTCAGAGAATATCGTTCCGTGATACGCCCAGTGCCACGGGACTTTGAATGTCCACAGCAGCTTGACTTTCTGTCCAAGAGGACGTTCACCTTCAAAAACAAGATAGGTGTTCCAAAGCATAAGGAAGAACATCGCAAAGAAAAATATCAGGAATCCGTAACGGAAATATCTGGATCTCATCCATTTCGGCATATCTTTTTTTCGTGACAGTCCGAAGTGGCCGCCAAGCATTGAAAAGAGCTGACCGCGTCCGCAGAATTTATTACAGTATGCTTTATTTCCCCATCTTATTGAAATAATAAGCGGAAGTGCAAAGCATATAAGTCCCAGCCATGCAAACAGTATATTGACAAAACCGAGTATCAGGTAGGTCAAAGAGAATATCCAAAGGTAGTCGTACCACTTTTTCTTAGCTTTCATGATATACCTCCTCCAGTGTGATAATACTTGCAGGGCACTCAGCTGCACATTTTCCGCAGCCCACGCAAAATTTATCGTCTATAACGGCATTGATACCGTCAGGTACTGATATTGCACCTCTCGGACAGACTTTTACGCAGCAGCCGCAAGCCACGCATATATTGATATCTACCTTTGCTTTTCGTTTCATATTATCGCCTCCGATTGTATTATACAATATCATTGATCTGGTTTCTGTGACCAAGTCACATTATCAGAAAAAAATCCTATTCCAACGCATACAGTCAACATTAAAAAGAAGCACCGCCCGAAGGCGGTGCACATATTATCAAAATCCAACAATATCATTTATTGAAAAGAATACGGCTTTACCGGAGATAATGACCTTATCATCGGCACATTCACAGTACAGGATACCTGTACGGGAAGAAGCCTGGAAAGCCGTAATGTGAGATTTGTTCAGACGTTTGCACCAGTAAGGAGCGATCATGCAGTGTGTTGAACCAGTCACAGGATCTTCATTCAAACCATACCTGGGAGCGAACACCCGTGAAACACAATCATATTCCGTTCCTTTGGCAGTGACAGCAATACAAGCACCATCCAGCTTTGATAAAAGCTCCATATCCGGTTGTAAGTCACGAACTTCGTCCTCATCACGCAGAACAAACAGTATATCTCTGTCCTTGTACGCAGTAAGAGGGATAGTACCGAGAGCTTCAATCATCATGTCCGTTATCTCCATATGCTCCAGTCTATAAGCCGGAAACTCCATTCTTATCAGCTCATCACTCTTATGAACGGTAAACTCACCGATCTGACCGTAGAAGTTTAGAGTATCCGTATCCTGCTCATAGAAGTTGAAAATAACAAAAGCAGTAGCAAGTGTAGCGTGACCGCAGAAATCGATCTCACTCTTGGGAGTGAACCAGCGGATGTGATAGCGATCGTTCTCTTTTACTGCAAACGCAGTCTCCGATAGGTTGTTTTCAATAGCTATACTCTGCATGATGTGTTCACTTGGAAACGATTCCAGAACACATACAGCAGCAGGATTACCCGAGAATATTTTGTCAGTGAAAGCGTCAACGATGTATTGTTTCATAGTACGCTCCTAATTTACGGAATATATCCCGTTTTATCATTATCTGTTATTTCCCGTATCACTCTGCACGGCACTCCGGCGGCTATAACACCCGACGGTATTGACTTTGTTACAACACTTCCGGAGCCGATGATAGTATCACTGCCAATGGTTACACCTTGATTGATATTTACACCGCCGCCTATCCACACGTTATTTCCAATCTTGATAGGCTTTGCATAGCAAGCACCATTGATACGTTCCCAAGAATCAATAGCGTGATTTGAGGTATAAAGTCCCACTCTCGGACCAAGCAGAACATGACTACCGATCTCTATCTCCCCGCCGTCCAACATCACACAATCAAAGTTTGCATAGAAGTCATCGCCAATAGATATGTTATCCCCGAACTCACAGCGGAAAGTAGGCTCAAAATGAACATTATTTCCGACCGACTTCAGCAGCCTTCTCAGTATTTCCTCACGCACCTCCTGTGGCTTTCCAAAGCTCGCATTATATTCGTTCGTGAGAAACACCGTCAGTTCCCGTGCCTTGACCAGTTCGGGAGTAAGGTCATTGTACATCGCACCCGTCAGAATAATTTTTCTCTGATCTTCTAAGTTCATAATATCACCTGTCTTGTGTTTCATGTTTTATAAGATAATTATACCACTTTCCCCTCCGAAAAAGCAATAACAACATTCGTATTTTTTGGAAAAACTCAATCAATATTTCATCGTCATCATAAACAGAAACCATGTTGGGAAATGAATTATAGCGCCACTCCACTCCCTCCGTGTGGAGGGTAATATCATGAAGCTAAGAAAAAGTAAAATAGTCACAGGATCAGAAAAGATCTTGTGACTATTCTTTATGGATATATTGTGATTTTTTGCATAATAGATGACATCCGCCCCCGCATATGCGGGGACAAGTCTTATCTTATAATGTTATTTTTGCACTTAATCCAGCAAACTCTGATAGCTATCCACGACATTATGTAAAAACAAGGTATACCAATCTAAGGCATACCTTGTTTTTTCATTTTTAAATCACATCAAGAGCATTTTTATTCTTTAGAATATGATTAATAAATAACATAACCATATGCTGATCTTGCGCCGTTCCTGTTATAGTAAAGATCTTCGAGCAGCTTTCTGTCTGCGTTGTCAACCTTGTAGTCACCATTGATGTCAGCTGCATACTGACGCATACGTACATCGTGATTTTCTATTTCAGCATTTCCATTAATAATATTATTCATTGCATCCAAGTCATTTTTATCGATTACACCGTCTGCATTAACATCTCCAAGCTTAAGAGGCCTTTCAACCCATGCGAACGTGTAAATAGAAGAATCATTTTCTAAATAAAATCTGCCTGAAGAAGCATCAAATGTCATCTTGTTATCCCAGTGGATAACATTATAGCCGTCAGAATTGCAATCTGCATAATAGATTGTATTACCGATTACTCCATAAACAAATACACTATGTGACCATTCCCTACCCTTATAATTAATATTAAGACGGAGATGATCACCGGGCTGAGGAGTATATGAAAGATCTGCACTCTGAACAAATGTATTTGTTCCATAATAATCTTCCTGAATCTTCTTAGCAAAACCTGCACACTGATAATACGGTTCTTCATTCTCCCAATTTGAATCAGAAAAATCAGAAAAAGCAGTTGGCCCCATAGGAAGAGATGTTGATTTATCATAATATATTTTTTGTGTGCTTGTTGTATTTGGATCTCCTGTATTCCAGTATTCTCCTTCAGGGAACTTAGATCGTTCAGCTCTTAAAAAATAGTAAGACATACTTTTAGAATCTTCTGCTGATGCCTGTGAAAGTCTTGTTCGATGAGTAACATTAACTTCATCAAATGCCTGCTCAATTATTGAAATCATCTTATTATTTGAGCTGCCGTAATATCTTGTAGCAGCTTCTACAACAGCATTACGGCAGTCATGGAATGTTGCATTTTCTACATCACCTGTATAATACTGCATAGAATTATACCATATATCAGCCAATTCTTCCTTAGGAATGCCTCTGTCATACATCAGAGATGCTGCACGGTCAATAACTGTAGTGCCAAGATAACAAGCGTTCATATACTTCTGATATGGATTGTTTTCTTTAAGCATATCAATATCGCACATATAATCATAGTAATCATCATAGAAGTTAACAAATGCGCAATCATAAAGCTTATTTTTATTTTCCTTAGGATTCCTCATATTTCTGAGTGAGTAAATCATATTGCTTTCACTGTTATCTTTAAAAATATCTCCTGCAACCATCCAGTCCGGATTATCTTCACAGAGTTCACCAAGGATATCACAGTAAGCTTCCATAAGAGCTTCTGTCTCTGTTTTCCCTGATTTAGGTATCCATCCAAGTTTTTGTGTAAGAATAAAATGCGTAAATTCATGACCGATTACGCCTCTGTCAAAACCCATGCTGTATGTATCGTCATTTCCTTTACCAAGACCGATCCAGTTCATACTAATAAAAGAACCAAGACCTCTGCCTTTTACAAAGTTGTTTGAGCTTGCATATCCAGGCTGGTCATACTCAAATACATAAAACATTGGATTTCCGCTTTTGCTGAAATCAAAATCTGTATGACCGCGTCTTTCGAAAAAGTCATAAACTTTCTCTACGTTGTTCATGATCTTAACTTTTGTATTCCATGTTGAAGCATCTTTAACTTGATTTCTTTTCAACGGATCCAGATTTGACGGTGGACGATAATCTCCACTGCCTGCACCGTCATATACTTGGTTAACTCCGTCGCTTACTATGCAGATGTTTCTTTCGTGGTCAACTAACTCCTGATACTTCATACTATTTTCCGGCCTGAAATAACCTGCTGCCTGTGCAACAATTGCATTCGGCATTGCTGCTGCGATCGTGCAAACTGACATAGCTGAAGCTGCGATTTTTACAATTCTTTTTTTCATTTTTTCCACTCCTGTAAATATATTTTTTGTTCTATACGAAGAGCTTCTTTTCATAAAAAACATATACTATTCCTTATCAGTTGCTGCTCGTTTATGAACATTTTAAATATAACATACTGTAAAACAGAAAACTACTCAAATATTGCTATTATATGTTTTATGTTTATATAGTAAATCTTTCAATCAGCGGTAAATAAATATAAACCGCTTTTCAAAACAGCAAAAAATGGTAAATGAGAATCTGCATTTAAATAATTCCATTGAGGTTATAGTAAAAAAGTGCAACCACTCATTTCTGAAAAGGTCAAGATACAAATTATCTAACAAATAAATTCTCACATAATTTGCAATAACTTTCAGTATAGTTTCGCAGCTTATTTCTGTTCCTCCCCATTCAACGAAAGTGAAGCCTTTCTTAATAATCCAAGTTCAATACCATTGATTGAAGAAATCGCACCAGAAAATACATGCAGAAAAATATCAGGATCCTTCATATAACAGCGGCTTCTATTATAAAAATCCATCAACGACCTATGAAACTTACAGAAACGGATGTATTCCTGAATAATTTTATATTGTAAAAATGAGTCAGGGCGATTGCCCTGACTTTTTCTATATCCATAAAAAATAGTCACAAGATTTTTTTGATCCTGTGACTATTCTGCTTTGTTCTTAGTTTGATGACATTACCTGTATCCTGAGTGGCTTTATTGTCATCTCTGCATCTCACAGCCGCCCCACTCAACAGCTGTAAAGCCGCTGCGCTCAAAGGTACCAAGAGTCTGCGGCTGTATCTCAACAGTTTCATCCAGGGGAACATAGACCATGTAAATACGGAGAAGACCGTCAGGCTCAGGTGTGATCTTAAGCTTTGCAGACTCAGTATAAGCCTCATCCTGGAATGCGATAAGGTTATATTTGTTATGCTCCATACGAGGCAGCCAGTAGACGATAAATTCGTTCATCTCGTCCTCAGTCAGTCCCATATATGTGAGTTTTTCCTTAAGAAACTTCTCAGTATCCTCACCGGCAATACAGAAGCCCTTGCTGTAGTCATATCTTGTTCGGTCGTCAGCACCATCCCAGAACAGGTACCTGTGGTGCGAACCATCCTTCTTGTTCAGAAGTGTTCCGTCGGGATATGCAGTTACATCCCAGCCGTTGTTATACTTAGGATAGGTCGTGGAGAGTTCGGCTTCTGTGAGCTCCAGTTCCACATGGACATCGGTTTCCTGCTCAGGATAGAGATAGATGACGGGCTTATCAGCATATACTTCGTAACGGATAGTGGGAGTTCTGTTATCATCTTGGACGGTTTTGATCCAGCCGTAATTTCCTCCGCATGATGTAAACAGCCATGTGTCGTTGTTGTTATTATATCCGAGTTCATGAAGCCGCTCTCCCTTATAGAGAATAGCTAATGGCGCATAGCTTTCATCGGGACCGGCATACAGCCTCAGACCATCTTCCAGAACAGTAAATGGTAAACCATAACTACTTATATTATTGGGCTCGACAAAATAGAATTTATTATTCTTCAAGGTTTTCAGTTTTATCAGAACATCAAGCATATTTGCTGAAACTGCTTTTTTCTTGGAACCGCCAGGATAGCCGAGTTCGAGAGTATATGCACATGCATCAATTGCAGAGTCAGCGAGACCGTTCATGTCCTGTATCATGCTATCGTAATCCTGAGACATTATTTCACGATATTCCGATTCCGTGAGCTCGCAGGTAAACGGTTCAGCATACGGATTTGTTGTCTGATTCTGATAACTAAACCAGTATGTGTTGTCAGTGCTGTATACTTTATATAAGTAAATTGCGCCTGTAACTCCGCCTGCTTCTTCCTTTACGCTGACCTCAACAGGCTGACTTAAGCAGCTGAGAAGCGCTTTTCTCATAAGAACAAGATCAAAGATCGTAAGCTTGCTGTCAAGGTCAAAGTCAGCTTCTGCCCAGTTGGAAAGCTCAATATCCTGTGCATTGAGCAGCCATCTCTGTAATGTTACAATATCAGCGATATTGAATTTATTGTCCCCGTTTATATTTCCTGATATTTTTATCTTGGTTCTGATCACCAGATCCATTGAGCCATTGTCGTATAGAGTGACCTCAGGCTGATCGTCACACAGAAATTCAAAGTAATCTGCGGATCTATACAGATTTGCGAGATCGGTCTGATAGACCTGAGGATTGGATTCAACATCATATATAGGTCCCGTGTACATCCAGCCGTTCAGGGACATATTTGACCTGAATCTTATATCCGTACCGAATCCGACATTATGATGCTTTACCAGCTCACTCGAGAGAAGCTCTCCTGTATCCTTGTCATAAACCGTGATCCTTGTTTCTCCCTTTTTAAGGTCGGTCAGTTCAGCAGATTTTTCCTCAGGGAGCACCCTTTTGGATAGTTTTTTCAGCCTGAACACAACGTCAGCGGTGCCATTATCGTATTTTTTTACGGTCATATGGTCATCGGGGACGATAGTACCGTTATGGTAACCTGCGGATTTATCTTCTGTCTCAGGCAGAGAATAGCCGAGCGGCAGATTATCTCCCACTAAGCCGAAGGAGAAATTGTAGCCGTCAAAGAGGTCGCCTAAACGTACAGTTCCGGGGTTATTTATTAATCCTGAGGGCTGCATATTGCATATGATCTCGCCATCGGGAGTGCTTTGACGTACATCCGTCCATATTCTTGGAATTGCGCCCTCAGGAATCGTGAGCTGTTCGCCCGTGTCATAGTCCACAAGTGTAACACGCATATCTCCCGAAAGCAGTATAGTCTGTGCATCATCTATAACTGCACAGTCAGCAGCAAGAGTTTTTTCAATTTTGCCATCGTTGGTATAAACTGCACCGAAATCGTAGGAGATTTTGTCATAGCCGTCTTTTATGGCCCTATATGCGAAGATGGTATTGATCTCTCCTCCGTCAAGAGGAACAGCTGATATGGTGCTACAATCACTTACCGCTGCAAGCTCAAAGCAATCTTCTCCTTTATCGTTCAGAGACCAGTCATAAGCCGTACCTGCATTATGTGAAAGGCAGAACACAACATAATTATCCTTCGCGGATACATAGGTGTTGCTGTTTGAATAATTCCTGAATTCCTCCTCACAGTCAGGCAACCAGCTGTATATATCGGTCTCGGTGATGTTGCATTCATCGTCTACTGAAAAAGAATATCGTTGATCAGGAATTGATGAATTGATATTTCTGTCTTCCAATTCGACGGAAAATTCACCTTTTGAGAAATGAGACAGCACGATTACATATAATTCCGTATCACCTTGTACAGGATTATCAGAATGAGTATAGCCTCTCATATCATATCCGGAGATCGTGCCGTTATAGCCCGGAAGGCTGAGTTTATAACGCTCAAATTGGATTAAATTTTTAGTATCAAGAGGTTCATATTCTCTTTGGAAAACAACACAGAGGACACCGTTTTCAATATGTACGGCACCGTAAGTATTCCTGAAATCCAGTGCGTCATCGAAGCTTTTGGGTATCCACTCAACAGAATCCGTAAGTGTTGAACCTTCTGCATATGCAGTACATGGTATAGTCACATTTACATTGCCTGAGAGCGGCATGACTGCTGTAAAAACAGCAACCAATGCGGCCGCAAGTCTTGTGTGTTTCATATAATCCACCTGACATTCTTAAGATTTAAAGTATAATGCCATTTTTATTATATAATGAGAGTTTAATAAACGCAATAGGAAATTGCAGTTTTTTTGAAATAAATCTCTTTTTAACTTTAACGTATGAGACTGGTGAAATGTGCGGCTGAAAACGTAAACTTTCTATGAACATATAGACTTAGAATGGAAAATGCAGCCCATTGGGCTGCATTTCGTTTTGTACATAATGATCATTGTAAATACTATTTGTTCGTGTTATAATTAAGAAAAAACAGGAGCAGATTATGGTAGTAGAGAACGGTGAATGGATAATACACGGACTTGCGTGGGACGATCCCTACAGGATACGCAGTCAGAAAGAACTTGTTAATTGGATAAATGAGGTAGGATTTCTTCCTCTTTTCGGCAACGGAGTCAAAGGCTTTTCTGTAGAAGAGCACGTTTCACCTGATTACTGGTGGACAGGTGACAAGGAGCAGGATCCGTGGGAGTGGCGCGAGATAATAGCTGCAGGACATGAAGTAGCTTATGGTAAGTTCTTTGATAAGAAGGCTGGTTTCATTAGTCTGGAATGGCTGCCGTATTTTGCAAATTACAGGCGTGACGGCTACGACTTTGATTCCGCGTGGGAGAACAGCAGGGTCAACCGACGTGAGAAGCTTATAATGGACGTTCTTACAGAAACTAACAGCGACGGCGATATTATATGGACAGATAAGCAGATACTGTCAACTGAGCTGAAACAGCTGGCAGGCTTCGGCAAGGATGGCGAGAAGAATTTTCAAGGCATCACGACAGACCTTATGATGAAAACATACCTTGTTACTGCTGACTTCCATAGGCGCAGAAACAAAAAAGGTGCGGAGTACGGTATGCCTGTATCGGTGTTGCTGCCGCCTGAAGCTTTATGGGGATATGATGCAATTACTTCCGCATACAGTGAATTACCTCATGAGTCATGGAAGCGTATAGTTGACAGGGTTCAGCAGCTACATCCCGATGCTGCTAAAGCTGAGATAATAAAGCTTATAGGAAAAGAACCTAAGTGAAGAAAGAGAAAATATATGAGACTACTTATAGTGCCAATGGCAGCTATGGCTGAAACATCAGGACCATTCTCGCGGTGCAGGCTGCTTGCTGAAAGTGCGGTTGCGGCTGGAATAGATGTTGCGACTTGTATAGCAGAAGATGTCAACTATTCTGAAATAAACGATATAAAGAATTATTCTCTTGACGTTCCTGCTCCGCTTGGAATGCCAGAAATTATAGCTTCAAAGGTGTTCCCAGTAGCGCAGAAACTGGGGATAACTTCAAGAAAAACAGTAAAGAGCTTTGACGAAGTTCTTTGGTTCACGGGAAATTCAGTTTATAGTTATCTTGTGAAATGCGTTGCAAGTGTTCGCAAAGCCATAAGGAGCTTCAAGCCTGATATTGTATATTCAGAGTTCAGTATACCCGCTATTATAGCAGCTAAGCTTGAAAAGAAGAAGTTGTTTGCAACTGTCAGCTATCCTACTCAGCCTGAATATGCCAATGCTCCGAAGCTTGCAGGGGGCGTGAACAGGTATTTGCAGGAGAAAGGTCTGCCACAGGTCAATTCTGTTTTGGAACTCTTTGACTGGGCTGATGAGTGCTTTTGTCCGAGTATACATGAGCTTGAACCTATTAAAAAAGAAAACGTTACTTTCTGCGGTGCGCTGAAAAAGGTATATACATCTGAACAGCTCAGAAACAAGATAGTTGTATATATGGGAAACGGGACAGTCTCCGCAGCAATGACTGAGAAAGAGATAAGCAGGGCTTTCATCGATTCCGAGTATGAAGTGTATATAGCATCAAAGTATCTGAAGGCGAAGAATAAAGGCAATATTCATGTTGCTCCGCGCTGGGACTTCAATGAGCTTCTTGACGAGGCAGTTTTGTTTATAAACCACGGCGGTCAGAACAGTGTAGTCGATGGTCTGCTTCACGGAGTTCCGCAGATGATAGTTCCAGGTAAGGTCTTTGAACGAAGATACAATGCGGTATCTGTTGCGAAAAACAAAGCAGGTATCATTATTCCTCACAGGCAGTTCAAAGCTGATATCATTCGCAGTAAGGCTGAAAAAGTTATTGCTTCAGAGAATATGCGAAGAAAGGCGTCTGAACTCGGCGAGAAGCTGAGTTCACAAGGCGGTGTTGATATTATAATAAACCATATTTTGAAGTATGATATATAAAATTGGGCAGCCCAATGGGCTGCCTTTCGTTTTGTGTATAATGATTATTGTAAATACTGTTTGTGTGTGTTATAATGAAGAAAAAAGGCGGGTGATATCATGTCTGAGCTGACAAATGAAAAATATATCAGCAGGATAAAAGGCGGTATTTACGGACTTCTTATAGGTGACGCTCTTGGTGTTCCTTATGAATTTCACATGAAAGAGGATATACCGCCGTTAGAACAGATAGAAATGACTCCGCCCGAGGGATTTGTAAGAGCTCATTCGGGTACTGCTCCGGGAACATGGTCAGATGACGGTGCTCAGGCTCTTTGTCTTCTGGATAGTCTGCTTTATAAAGGCAGCTTTGATCTTACAGATTTTTCTGACCGAATTCTTGCGTGGTATGAAAACGGTCTGTGGGCAGTTGACAACAGAGTATTTGATGTGGGGATACAGACTTCAATGGCTCTTTCTATGTACAAAAGCGGCGGTAAGCCCAAGGACTGCGGCAATGTTCGTCCTGACGGAAAAGGCAACGGAGCTCTCATGCGTGTGCTGCCGTTGGCATTATGGCATATAGGAACAGATGCTGAGCTTGTGTCTGATGCACATAAGCAGTGCCTTATCACACATGGAAATATCACCAATCAGGTCTGCTGCGCTTTATACTGCCTTATTGCACGGGAACTCCTTAATGGTAACAGCTTTGATGTATCACTTGACAGTGCAGTACAGAAGCTGCGTAGTATATATAATGATAAACCTGAGTATTCCGATGAGTTTCTGTTCAGACTTCAGCCTGATGAACCTGATATATGGATCGGTAAAGGCGGCGGATATGTTGTCGATAGTCTAAGGAGTGCAGTTATGATAATGAAAACTTCCGCTTCATATGAAGAAGCTGTTAAGCAGGCTATTGCTCTTGGCGACGATACCGATACAACTGCCTGTATCACAGGTGGGATCGCAGGAGTAAAATTCGGGTACGATGATATCCCTAGCCGTTGGCTCAACGAGCTGAGAGACAAGGATAAGGTCGATAAATTGATAAATAAGCTTATTCAGGATATAAGCAATCATGCAGGTGAAAAAGAATGAAGATACTGAATTTACACGGCTTTATGGGCGAAGCCGATAACAAGAACTACAAGGCGCTTTGTGGAATTTTTCCTGCGGAAGATATCATTTCGCCGAAGATAGATTATATAAACACTGCTCCTGAGAATCTGCTGAAAAATCTTTCGGATATGGTCAATACCGATGATTTTATCTTTGTGGGGCAGAGCCTCGGAGGCTGGTATGCGGACAAGCTGAGCCGAAAGTTTAAGCGCCCATGTATACTGACAAATCCTTGTAATTATCCGCATAAATTGGAGCTTATCACTGCTTCGGGCATTGCTTCTGAATTCGTGGAGCAGTATAGAAAGATGTCATCATTTGATGAAAATGAACGTGCGTACACTCTTTGCAGCGACGCTGATACAATTCTGCCAGATAATTATGCGGATTGCGTAAAACTGTTCCGCACTGTAAAAAGAGTTCATGGCAGTCACAGCACTATCGAGAATGTCGGGGAACATATCTCAGATATGCTTGCTGAGATACAGAATGACACTTTGCTTCTGTTTCTCGGCAGAGGTTCAGCATTTGCTGACGAGCATAATTCGGCGTTTTTCGTTGAGGATAACGAGCTTGTACTCATCGACTGTCCTGCGACTTCATATCAGAAGGTCAAGAAGATGAACTGGGAGCATTACGATAATATCTATATCCTTATAACCCACACTCACGGCGACCACAGCGGAGGAGTAGGAACAATGCTGCAATATGTGTGGTTTGCAAGCTATATGAAAAAGAAAGTAACTATTGTTGCACCTTCGGAAGAAGTTAAAGATGACCTGCTTCTGCTGCTTATGAGGATAGAGGGCTGCGAACAGGAGTGGTTCAACATCGTTACTGCTGACGAACTTGATAGAAAGTGGTTTATTGCAGCAGTGCCGACTACCCATGTGAAGCCGCTAGAGGGTAAATGCTTCGGTTATCATTTGAATATCCGCGGAAATAACGTTGTTTATACAGGCGATACTGCAACTCTTGAGCCATTCAAGCCACTGCTTAAAAACGGTTCATTCCTTTATACTGAAGCGGCATTCTACAAGAGTGAGGTTCACCTCTATCTGAAAGATATGCTGTCTGAGTTCATCAGACTTTCAGACGGCGGAGTTTACATTTATTTCATGCATCTTGATGTTGAGGATGAGATAAAGCGAATGATTTCTGATACGACTTTGAAGTTTGCAAGGCTATATTGATTAAAAAGAGGAAAATCAATGGGAAAGATGTTAGAAAGGAAATGTCGTTATTGCGGCAAAGAATATAAATATGAGGGTGTGGCCAACTTTATAGCTTTTTGTCCGCATTGTAAAAGATACGATTTTTCTGAATCTGAGTATGGCTATGGTCCTATTACACCTTGCAGTATAATAGTGGGCGAAAAGACTATTGGTGAGGTAAAAGGTGACAGTAAAAGCGGTTATGAGCTATTGGTTCCAGAGTTGGAAATCTATGAAAAATTAAATGAAAGCATTTTTCCTTTGACGCAGGCTGCTAATATCGTTGATTATAAGATGAATCATGAATTGGGATATATGGATTTCCGCAGTGGTGAGCTTATATTGCTTGGTGAGCGTTTATGCAGGGGATACACATTCAGGCAGTTCAAAAAGTCATCGATGTATTGCGGACAGAGCGCAGAAAGATACATTACAATGAATAAAGCATATAGGATAAACGATAAAGGGTTTTATGTCTCTTTATTATTCAAGCATGGCTTATTATATCTGATATCACTTGTCTGCAATGATATATCACTGAGTCCTGACGAAGAGCCTAGACGGAAAGAGTTGCATGATAAGCTACTATCTGAGTATGGACTTTCGGATGAACAATTTTTGTGGGGAAGTGTCTGTTCAGTATATGACGCTAAAGCTAATGTCAGCAGTATTAATATAGAATATGATTATGATGAAGATGAGATACCTTTGTTTTATAACAGTGACGATGGTAATAAGGAAAGAAGCTATAATAAAGAGCATAAGGCAATAACTGATAACAAATCTGAAACTGTTTGCCTGGATTACAGGGATATCGATGAAAATAAGCCGATGATATTACACAAATATCTGATGAAAATGATTAAGTGTAATGATTCAACGCTTTATAATATTATTGATACTAAGGAGCCTTATAATGATAATCAGTATAGGTCGTTCAAGAAAGAGTACGAATACTTCTATAAAAAGCTGAATTATGCAAACAAACGAGATGAAGAAAGTGAACGCTTTTTCCTGTTTCTGCATAATAATGGCTATAACATAAGAACGCTTGTTTCGAAAATGCATGGAAAGGAATACTTATTTTCACAGCTGAAATATGCCCTTGAGCTGGAAGATACTTATTATAATATGTATTTGCTACAGCCATTCAAAGAATGGCTGTATGATAATGTAAAGCCTGATGAGCATGAGGTAGCAATAGAGGACTTCAAAAGAATCAATGGACTGTCAGGCAATCTTACAGATCTTGACTGGTTTATGAGCTTTTTTGTCAGGCAGTGGGAGCAATTTTTAGAGTATCTATATAGGACTATGGAGCAGGTTGTAGATAATAATTGTGTGAAAGTTCCTTTCTCTGAGGCAGTAGCAAAGGAGAAAAAATACATTCAGAATTATAGGAAATGCTATAAAAGCCAAACCGAATCGCAGTATGACGGTACCAATAAAAATTTATACAAGAATCTGTTTATATACTGCCTTATCTCATATCTTGATGACTTCTATCTCAGCAAGTTCCCAGATATAAGCGTTAAGACCTTTTTGGAGGATTATTACCTTGCCGCAGAATCAGATATAAATGATGACCTTGACCTTAGCAACTATGCTTTGCGGGATATTCCTGATTTATCCGATATGGAATTTCCTGATTTAACGCCTCTGAAGAATGTTATGCCAAAGAAGAGATATTCGCTAGGATATGTTGCAGAAGTCTATGCGAAGGTCTTGTCGGAGAATAAAGAAAAGGTATACAAGCGTTTACAGAAATTTTTCCTGGATACGAATATATTTATGCTTTCAAAGGAAAGCGGAGAATATGAGTTCAATGACGTTATTCTGCCCATAGCCGCACATTTATATTATAGGAAGAAAAACAGGAAATATGATCCTGAAAACAGAGAGCATTTTTCGGATAACAGTATCTTTCGATATATATATTATCCGCTGTTTAAGGCAAAAGTATTTGGACGAAATGAGATAATGGAAGCATATGCTGAGTATCGCAGTATTGTTATTTCTGAATTCAAACAGCTACTGAAAGATGTTAATGATCAGCAGTTGATTACTTTTATTGAGCATATCATCGGAAAGTCTTCAATGAGACTGAATTTGAGTATTTGCGGATTAAAAGATGACTTAATTGATCGCATTTGATGAGAGAATTCCGGCTTATTTTTGGTGCCGTGACTGTTTGTGTGTTATATGATATCATGGTCTTACAGACAGAGATTAGATCTTTGATTTGTGAGTTCATGGGTGCATTTGTCAGATTTGTCGAAAGTAATTATGACATAGTCGAAGGTATAATTACTCAAACTGTAAAGAATTATAAATCAGCACCTGATCCTGAAATAAAAGGAAACAAAGTCAATCTTTATATCATTTTTCTTTCGCTTATTGCTGTTTTTAAAGACTGCTTGGGTATCGAACTTTTCAATTATGAAAAGTTTGAGAATGTTAAGCCTCTTTTCAATGATGAAGCAGAAGAGATAGTTCCTCCTGATTATTATGTCAGAGATCAGTTTATTGACGTTACTTACAAGCTGATTAGAAGCGGAAAGTTTATAATCACGGAGCTGAAAGATGCGCACAAGAACTATCCTGGAAATGGTATTGTTCTTATCCTTGACAGAAAACAAGGATTCCTAAATTTCTCCAAGGCTGCCTTGGATATGATAGCAGAAATGCTTCCAACAGTCAAGGATGGCGATGAGCTGGCTGAGACTTTAAAAGTTTGCAAAACTATTTACTGCACAGATAATGGTGCAAGGCAGATTACTATAACAGGCAAGCGTACAGCTTTCTATAGCGCCTACCTGTCAGAATTTGGAGATGATATCCTGGATATCATCGACTTTTGTGAGAATGAAGAGTTTTTCTTTAAGCCGGCAGAGGTACCGAGAAATTTCGTACCTGTTTTGTGGAGTAACGGCCTTTGTGCTGGTTTTGTTCTTGATGGTAAGGGATTACCTAATCCGCACATTAATATCAGTGGACTTTCAGGTATGGGCAAAAATCGTGGTGCTTACAAAACTGCGGAGGGATACTGGCGGCTTGAGACTAAGGTTATTTTCCTTGATGTCAAGGGCGGAGTCAGTGAAGAATCATTGAGGGACATGAAGTGTGACCACAGCAAGTTCAAGATTATGAGTTTAAAAAAGGACGGCTTTCCATTTCCACTTTTCAACTTATCTGAATTTGAAGGTCAAAATGCTAAGGCTAATTATGTTTTGAATGTAATTGGTGCTGCAGTTCAGTTAACAGCTAATCAATACAGTGTTTTGGCCGAAAAAGTAATTGAGATGATTAGTGAAGATTCAGTTGAATTCGATTTCCATAAGTTTTATGACATCCTGCCGGATAACAATTCATATGGCCTTAAAAGTAAGCTGAGACCATTGGTGAAGTTGATATCTGCGTATACACCGAAAAATAATCAATATATATATTCGTCATGCAATGAGTTTATTAATGATATTAGGTGAACATTTTAATGAATAATGCGGAATCGTAGTATCTTCTATGGAGATGGATATAAAATGTCGATATGAAAAATGCCTCCTTTACGGAGGAAATGGTAGGCGTTATTTATATGAGAAAAGAATTTTGTATACTAATTATTGCAAATACAGTTAGTTTTATTAGGTTTAGAATCTTTTGCACTTTATTGGAAATGGCTATTTTTAGAACTGTATGATACTTGAGGCGCTTGCTAATGCTTGTTCAAGTGAATTCATAAACTGAGGTCCTGAAGAATTGAAACGAGAATATTACTTTGATGCTGAGGCTGAGAAGAGGAATGGAAAAAAGAATGAAATAATAGTAACGATCCTGTACTTGATGAGAGATTAGTTGATATGAATGTATTTATTTAGCATTGAATGCGTAGGTTGCGAATTTATATAATGAATAATGTTAAATTATGGCACTGCGCCCTGATTTGTTGATTTTATACTTGAATTAGGGGGGGCTTTATGGTATACTATTTATGCTTTAATATACTTGATATAGAGTGATGAGAAAGTGCGATGAATTTAATAGATGTACATCAATTTATACATCAATTTTTATGTTTTATCAAGTGATATTACGTATCGTATAGTACTGAAAGCAGCTATATTTGGACTGTATGACATTGCGTGGCATTCTATAATATACTCGGAGTATAGCTCATAACCCGAAGGTCGTTGGTTCAAATCCAGCCGCCGCAACCAAACTTTTGGCACTATATTGCAAAATATAGTGCCTTTTATTTTTGCCTGAATATAGGCGTTTATAGAACGAAATGAACTGCTCGCAGAGCTGATTTTGCATCATCTTGCGAGTAGTTATATTTTTTGATTATATACCTCAAAAAGCAAAAATACAGCCAGTGTACAGCTACGCCGAAAATTTTTCTCGAAATATCGTGGAATGCCACCCTGTACATATGGTAATATTTTGTGATTTGTTAACCTTGGATAACAAATCTTGAGCTTTTAATATGATTGTATGATATTTGATTATTGACGTTATATTATTCTTGATGATATAATTAGGATATAAATATAGCTAAGGTGATTTACATGGCAAGTATTGTTATACAAAATTTCGGTTCTATTAAGAAATGTAAGCTTAATATATCGGATATTAATTTCATGGTTATTACAGGAAGACAGGCTTCAGGAAAAAGTACTGTCATAAAGAGCATATACTTCTTCAAAGCTGTTATAGTGGCATTAAAGGAAAATGCTGCAAGAATAGAGTTGCGTAATATACTTAATCCTGATATAGAAGAATAATATCATAAATGTTGCAATTATAATCAAAATAAGGTATAATAAGGCTGTGGAGGTGAGAGTGTGAAAGATCTGACATTCCTGAAATGGAGTTATAGCAGTTCTTCTTCTGGCGGAACATATCTGAAAGCTGAAGATGGTTCGGGAAGCAAGAAAGTTTATTATAAGCTTCCTGATTTCAAACAGGGACGCTTTTCCGGATGTGAAACGGCAATAGAGGTAATTGTAAGCCGTTTAGGACTATTTCTTGGATTTCCTGTTTTAAAATATATGGGAGATATGTCCGAAATCAGCATAGACGGTAAGAAGTATACTACTTTTGTTGCAAGAAGCCATAATTATGTTAAAAGCGGATATACCGCTATTCCTCTCATTACCGACTATCTTACCAACAGGCTTTCAAATACTGAAAGTGCTCTTGATTATTGTCGTAGGATAGGTTTGCAGGAGTATCTTGACTATGTTTTCATCTTCGACTACCTTATTATGAACGTTGACAGACACGGACATAACATCGAACTCTTGTACGATAACGATAATAATATTATTCCCTCACCAATTTTTGATAATGGACGTGCTTTGACCTATGAATACGGCAATAATGTGAAGCTTATGCAGAATTGGGATTACAAGGGAGATATTACCGTCAATAATTTTGTAGGAAGTATTCATCTGGAAAGCAATCTGAAAAATGTCAGCAAAAAATATAAGCTTCCACGTCTTACCGATGAGGTTTATAAGAAGATGTTCTATGGTCTTGGCGACGTCATATCAAAGGAACATCAGCAAATAATAAAAGCTGCAATTGATTACAGATATGAAAAACTGCTGAACGGAGGTATCATACTGTGAGAGAATATACGATAAAAAGCACCAGAAAAGGCAAGGATTATATCTGGGGAACGCTTTATTACAGCGATAAAACATCAAAATTCCGTATAAAGTTTCGCTGTCCGTCCGATGAAATGAGAAAGGACAAGCCGCCTGCAATGATACACAGATTTATGACCAATGGCAGAATGGAGCTTGACTCAGAATTGTCCTCACTTTGGGTAAGCGATCGTATAATTCCCAAGGACAGGCAGAATATAGCGGATATTCTCCGTGAGAACAATCTGTCAACATATCGTGAGATAGATATGCTTGAGCTATGTATGGGTAGATGTACTCTTGATGATATTTATCTTACAAGAGAGAAATAAATTGATAGGGCCAATTGGAATATGATGTGCTCCCCGTCAAGTAGGCAGAGGAAAAGCAAAAATAATTCTATGTATTATAAAAGGCATCCGGTGATAGTTGTGCAGGATGCCTTTGTATATCTATATAATAAAAAATTCAAGTCCAAGCGCTCAGCATGGCTTTCTTCGCCTGTGCAAGAATCGACAATCATAAGGGCGCACAGGATTATTTACAGCGTTTTGCCTGCGCCGGAGGGGATAAAAGCGTTAGAGGCAATGCTTGATTTAGAAAATGACTGACCGCAATAAAGCAACATCCGGTCAGAGCAACCAAATGCATGGAAAGGAATCAGATAAATGTTGAAAAATTTGTTTCAGGATCGTGAGAACTCCGGAAATATCATTGTAAAAGCCCCGAATAAAACACTTTTGGAGTCCATATATCAGTACAATGACAAAATAGATAGATTCGAGAAAAATATAAAAAGAGCAGCGTTGCTATTTGTCATCATTATGGCAGTAATCTGGATTGGCGGAGACATAGCCGGAATGAACTCGAATCTTGTGCTGATGTTTGGTCTGTTGACTATTTTCGGATATCCGTTGATATTGGTGATGGGGGTGATATGGGTAAGCAGACCATCGCTGAAAAGAAAATCTGAGGAAATGTCAATGCTGGCTGGCGGTGAAATGGACGTACCTGATGATGCAATTGAAATTGAAATGTTATTTCCGCAAATTGTTTCAGATGATTTTAATCAAAAAAAGAATCTTCTCTTTGATAACAGCCTGCAACTTGTCTACGCAGACACCGAAGCATTATACTTTGTAGATGTGACTGGAACTGCAAAAATATCTTATTCGCTGATGGAACCGTGGATAGATGCCGAAAACAATGCAAGGATTAAGCATTGGATTCAGAATAAAAAGCCGTCTGCTTATGCGAAGGATGGTGTGAAAAAGAAAGGAAGGCTGATCTCACTGATACCTTTTGTAGGGAGTTTTTTTTCGGATCATTATTTGATTCCATACAAATATACAGTTCTTCATACAAGCAACGATGATTACTTGGTTTGTATTCCTGTATATGAAATGGGGAAGATTCAAAACCTTTGATCTTGATTAAACGTTTAATTAGACATTAGAAATGGAGTATACAAAATGTTTGAATTCATAGGTTTTGTAAAAGAGGATTATAAACATGAACATGAATCACTGCCCTGCAATGCAAGAATAATTCCAGAAGAGGCATCGAATTTAAAGAGAATAACTGCCGGATTAATGGGGATTGCAATAGGATATGGGCTGTTACTGCTCAAGCAATATAAATATAATAACGGAGATTCCATATTGAACAAGCCTTTTATTCTAGCAGGAATAATATTAGGAGTATTGTTATTATTACCACACGAGATACTGCATTTAATTCCTTATCCTAAGAACAGTACGAAAAAAATATTAATAAGGAATTGGGCACCAAGCGCTTACTGTTCAGCGGCTGTCAGTAAAAGGAGATTCATTATATCAAGTCTTTTGCCTATTTTATTAGGAATTGTTCCTCTATTACTATTTATGATAACATCTTCAGTTCATAGTGTAATTAATACCATTCTTTGGACGGCGGGAACAATAGGACTTGCCACACCAGCAAATGACTATATTGATGCCTTCAATTGTTTTATTAAAGCACCATCGAAGAGTATGATTCAATCCGGAAATGATGGATTTTATTATTTCTCTAATGAAAAGTAATGGAGGAGGCTAATTTAGGGAAAATAATGAATATGCTGAAAATACAGATACCGGTTTGAATGCAGGTGATATATCATAAATAGCAAAACAGCTCCCTGTGACTAAACACAGGGAGCTGTTTTGTAAGCGTGCCAGGCATGGCACAGTTCTAGCGGGTGAAAGTCCTGCCACGGGTATTTACCGCCAAGTGTAGTGAACCGCAAGCCGTTGTCAGCAATGACAACGGTGGAGGAAGCGGTGTAGAAAAGTCGACGGGCCTAGTAACCGTGATTTTGTGCGTGGAGCGCACGCTGAAAAAAATTTTTAAAAATGTGTCACAATTTCAATACTTGAATTGTATGTATTAAGTGAAAGCAGATCTGTTTGGAGAATGCCGGTATGAAAAACTATCATGCTGAACAGTCTCAAATTAATATGAAAGGAGTTAAGGAATGAGCGAAAGCGAAGTAAATGACAAGCTTAAGCATTCGCCTGATGATGGCCATCGTGCTTTATTTGATCATTACTACAACTATGTATATGCGATCACATTGCGTATTCTTCGCGGAAATGTATCCATGAGTGATATAGAAGAATGTGTCATCGACACATTTGCAGATATTATGCTGAACTATGATCCTGACAAAAGCGGCTCACTAAAAGCTTATATAGGAACGGTTGCCAAAAGAAATTCCATAAATATGCTAAGAAAATCAAACAGGAAATCCAACAATACCATTTCCATTGACAGCGATGATTTCGGTGAGCTCGTTTCCGGCACGGATGTAGAGCAGACTGCTGAAAATAATAATGTTTCCGAAGCTTTAATTAACGCAATAAAGGCACTCGGCGAACCTGACTCCATAATCATAATACAAAAATACTTCTACGACAGAAAGTCGTCAGAGATAGCAAAGATAGTGGGGCTTTCGTCAACTGCGGTACGTGCCAGAATAAGCCGTGCAATGAAAAAACTAAAAAAGGTCCTCGCAGACTTTTGTTGATAGGAGTGAATAAGTATGAAAGACAAAAGGAGAATAATAAATATGCTAAGGAATCCTGATGAAAAGACTCTGGAAAGACTGTCTTCAGAATATCCTCAGGCAGAACAAAGCCAGAAGGATAAAATGTACGAAAAAGTCAAAGAACGAATGAACAGTAATGACAATGTATTCACCGATGAAGTAAGCGGCGTTGAAAGATACACACGCCGTCATCTGTGGAAGAAAATCCCTGCAGCTGTGATGAGTATAGCTCTTGTAGGCGGAGCTATCGGCGGCAGCGCAATTATGCTTAAAAATAACAGAAGTACAATGCCGTCATCTGAAGTATCTGAAGAAACATCTACTGAAATAACCGAAGAAACAACTACCATAAATGACAATGAAACTACAACGAATAGTGTAATCGATGAAACCAATGCTGAACAGAGTATTGATCAGTCTGACGTAACCAAGGAGCTGATATTCTCAATATGTGAAAACTGCATGACAAAGAATTTTGATAAAATATCATATTCTTATGAATATCGATCTTATTATGAAACCGGTTATCATATGGAAGAAAACAACGAAGTTTACGTCGATAATACTCAGGATACAGCAATACGAAAAGTAAATGGCGGATATTATCGTGGCGATGGCAATGTAGTGTACAATAGTAATTATATCGAATATTTCCATCATAATGATGCGGCTGGGATTAGCGAGCCTGATACCAATGAATTAGGCAACAAAAAAGAATTCTATACCTTCCAAAATGAAGAACTGAGCTTTAAAATCTGTGATTTTCAAGTTGATGGAAAGAATCTCCTTGAAAATCTTGATAACTGGGATATTACAGGCTTTGAAGAGTATCTTGGAAGAAAATGTGCAGTTATAAACGGAACAACAGATATTAAGATCCCATATGAAAGTATTTCTGATGAAGAAGAAAACGTTGATATATGCACGTGTGAATTTACAATTATGATCGATTATGAAACAGGTATATGGATGAAGAGTGACATTAAAGAAAAAAATTATGGTTCCGCGCATTATACATTCACAATTACCGATATAGCTTTAGAAGATGATGCAAAACCACTACCTATGTCAAAGGAAGAATTCAAACAAGCTGCACTTAATGACTGTGTTAAACGTGTATGTGTCGAAAACGAAGAGGACTATATTATCGAACCAGTCGATGAATCTGATCTTGCTTTTCTTAATTAAATCATAGCTTAGCACTCAATTATTTGCACATTGCAAGCTCCGACCTACGTTTTGTTTGGAAGCGGTGTTGAAGTGATATCATATAAATGCATCTGTAAGTATACTTAAGGATCATACGTCTGGTATTTCTGGTGAAAATGATACACTTCAATGCTGAAATTATAATTGAATTTAAGAACTAAAGGCAGCGTTTGGCTGCCTTTTAGTTTTATATGTTGCTTTATGTATATAAAGTACCTCGTCAGCTGCCACGTTTTAAAAGAAGACAATGTTTAACGAGCTAATTTAACGTTTTTTCTGCCGATTTGTCTTTTATTCATTATAGAACGTAAAAGGAACTCCGCCGGAAGCATTTTCCTGTGAATCATACCAGTAAGCTTTATTATCAGAAGCCATAAAATCTATCTCACCGCTGCCGTCCGTATAATCTATCGTATTACTCATGTTCGAACCGTCACCTGCATAGCTTACAGATTCCTTTGTACAATTGTTGTATTTTACAGTAACCGCCTCGGTAGTCGCTGTAACATTACCACTCATAGTCCATACAGAAGAATCAGCAACGTTGCCGCTCCATTTGATAACTATCGAAGCCTGATCAGTACCGATGCATGAAACATACATCATAGCTCTGCCATTAGAATAGTTGCCGATATAATTCATCAATGGATTCTGCTTGCCATCCGGCTGGATCCTGTTATCCGGATAGCAGAACTGATAGCCTGAATAGTAAGTTACAGTATCAGGTACGTTTTCTGTGGTCACAGGCTCAACAACCACTACCCAGCATTTAAAGCCTTCAAGACTTGTTCCTTCTGTAACGCTGACGATTTTTGCACCCGATCCTGCCAGTTGTTTTACGTTGCTGATAGCTGTTTCACGATCTACGCCGATGTTTCCGGAACTGTCGGAGGCGGCAGTGCTTCCTTCGATATTGCTGTTATCAACAATGTCCTTTGAAGCTTCTTCTGTTGTTTTAGTTGTTGCTTCCGTTGTTGTCTTGGATTCAGCAGTGGTTGTCACTGCTTCGGCAACGGTTGTTGTAACTGTTGGTTTACTGTTAGGAGCAGGACCGTCGTTGCTTTTTCCACAGCTTGTAAGTGTAGCTGTGATCATGAGTGCTGTGATAATGTTCATTCTTTTCATTTTTTATTTCCTCTTTCTTTCAGTTTAATACTGTAATTAGCTTATTCTATATATCGCTTCTTGTATAGAAAGTGCTTCGACCGTTATGAGAAGAAAGCTTCTCTCGAATGACCAGGCGTAGGCACGGTAAATATTTTCAGATAATAACCGCAGACGAATCATTTTTTCGTCTGCGGTTCTGTTTTTATATCAGTAAGTCAGATCGTACCTTGATACGCCTGTTTCGAGAGTCTTTATAGACCAGACGTCAGGACCTGCGGAAGTGTAGCTGGAAAGCTTGAGGTACTCCTGTATCTCCTCGCAGTCTATCCAGCCCAGAACATCTCCTGAAGTGAATATCTCGAGAAAAGCAGGCTTTCCGTCGCTGTCGCTGCCGATAAGGTACAGTGTGGACTGTCCCGCGTCAAACATCTGACCTATCCTTTTACCAGGTTGATCATTAAGATGCTTGTCCAGTTCTCGGGAAAGCTTTCTTGCTCTGCCTACAAGCTGGTCGGGCAGATTCTTTCCGTCGGCATTTTCGCTCGTCATCATGGCTGTCAGTCTTTCGTACCAGTTCTCGTCGTAGCCTAAACTGAATAACTCGTCATATGTATTCTTATCTGTTCCTCTTTTGGAACTGCCATAGGACATACTGTATGCGACTCCATTCTCATCATATAAAGTCATGCTTTGCTGCGTTCCCCAAGCAAAATTCTGATAAACAACAAGCAGCATGGGCTTGGGCTCCGCAACAAGTCCGTAGGAGCCCCCCTCACCATTTACGACCTGCTTCTTCATGCTGAGCAGATCGAATATGTCAAGAACTCCGTCTCCGTTCATATCCGCATTCTCAGGCTTTCTGAGCTTGCCGCTGCCCAGGATCCATTTCTGAAGGACTACCACATCGGAAATTCCGAAGACGCCGTCATAATTGCAGTCTCCGAGGATAAGGGGATCGCACTCCTTCCTGCTGATGATGCTCGGGATAAGATCGTTATCGAACCTGACAGATACTTCTGAGTCCTTGGGCTCATACTCGCTCTTTCCGCCACTGTAGCCGAAATCCGCAGTCAAGGTGCCTGGCCTGTCTCCCATATAAAGTATTACTCTTGCATAGGGAGCGCCGAGGATATCAACCAGCTGCGCATTCTCAAGATGGTAATCGAAGCTCTTTTCCAGCTCGGGTATGCCATCCTGCGAAAGCTCTATGCTGAAAGCATTGCTGACTGAGCAAAATACCAGATATTCATCATGGGTGGAAATATTGCCGTTCTTTTTTATGTATTCCCTTGTCTCTGCGATAGTATCCGGCACCCAGCTGAAGAGATCATTCTCGGTTATAACGCCGTCCTTGTCTATACTGAAGCTTAGATTGCATTTTCCTCCAAAGTCGCTTCCAATATTACCGCGGTAGTCATCGAAGTACACGTTCAGCCTTGAAGACGGCTTAGGCTTGAATACATTAACGCTGTAGCGTATCTCCTTATTGGCGTATTCCAGCTCTTTTTCCGTAATACCAAGCTGTTTAAGCTCAGAAAGGTATTTTTCATATGCCTCCGAGGAAGTGTCCTCGGGCTCAGGGAAGGTAAAGACCTTTGAGTAAACCTGACATTCGTACGGATTGTACTCTTCCTCGTCCAGCAGATCCATATATATCCTCTTTGAAAGTCCCTTGCCGTATCTGTCAGATCTACGTATACAGCATACATAGCCGTCTGCAACATATGACGCGCCGTGCTCATTTTCAAACTTCACGGTCTGAGTATAATCCGTAGGCACCCATTCTGGAAGATCACTGTTGTTCTTGACGATCTTGAAGTTCACATTCTGAGCCTCGTCCTCTTCAATAGTAAAGTTATTGCTTATCACTTTATTTACCGTATTATCAAAGCGGACATGACAGAAATCAACATCGCACTCGCCCCAGGAAACAGGCTCGTACATCTTTAATGTCATTACGGGAGCTCCGTCAGGAGCATTGCTCATATCAGCCAGCTTTTCACTGATAGTATAGCTTCTGACCTCTCTCACCTGAGCATCGCCTTTCTGCTCCATTTTCAGTTCCTCTCCCGCAGAACTCAATACATCGCCGCAGTAGATCAGATAATTGTTGAAAACGCAGACATTTCCGTGCTCCTTTATGAAGTCCTCATACTCCTCAACGCTGTCGGGCATGAATTCAAAGATATCCCGCTGTTTTTGGTTGAAAATAGAGAGCTGATAACCGAATTTATAGGTATTCGAGGAAGTGACCACAGGAGTTTCTCCGTCATACCACCCCTCCTCCAGCGTCACATCTATATAGGATAGAACAGGTCTGTATACCTCGACTCTGAAGTAATTGTCCAGTTCTTCTGTATCCTCGGATATCCCTGCTGCCTTCAGTCTTTTATAGTAGGCCTCATATGCCTCCGTGTCGCTCTTGTCGGGAGCGTCATCGGGATTGAAGTTTATTTCTCCTGAAAAGGCATATTGTACATTTACGGATGACTTGTCGGACAATGCACAATCCATGGCATAATAAGCATTAGGCGCCTTTGAACGCTGCTGTATAACGCAGACATACTCGCCCTGCACATAGGTGGCACCGTGCTTGTTGATGAACTCAAATGCATCCAGATAGTTCTTTGGTACCCAATCAGGAGCATTGCCGGCAGCAAGCTTTTCGGGAAACGACACACTGACATCAGGACTCACACCGACCGCAGCCGTCGTCACTGCAGAGGCTCCTGCAGAAAGCATTACCGCCGCCGAAGCCGCAAATGATAATAAACGTTTAAAAATACTCATATCTAACCTCCTTGCGTGTATTTTTCTTTACACATATTATAACGTCTGAAAATTGAAGATGTGCGGCTGAAATTGTAAATATTCTGTTAATTATGCTGTAAGATGGAAAACTTCCGCTCCCCACAGAAAAACAGGAGCAGCCCCACGCCGCAGTAAAAGCTGTTCAGTGAAAATAAACCAGCTGAACATATAATTTCCTTTCATAGTATTTCCTTTGTAATTGATTGACCTGCTATAAGACGCTTCCTCATTGTGCATAGATCGAATACATCGAGTCTGTCGTCCTCGCATAGATCTCCGGCTTTCCAGTTTTCCAGTTCAACATCGGAAACAGCAAGCAGCCACTTCTGCATAAGTACAAGGTCTGAGACGTTGAAGCTGCCGTCAGCGTTTACATCACCTGCAATGAGAGTTTCACCTCTGAGGGTATCACTGATGACCTTTAACAGCGACTTTTCGCCCTTTGCGTCTTGTGTTAGCTCCCATATCATGATACCGCCATAGCCTTTCGCCAGTTCCGCTTTCTTAGCTATCGTAGCAGCTCCGTTGTATGCGATATCGTTGTAGTTGTCGGCATTATAATATTCGCTGCCTTTGTTCACTATATCCGCAAATGACATATATGAGTTCCAGTCAAGCTCACCGTCAGATGTATAGCCTCTGCCGTAAAACGGTACACCGAGAACCAGCTTCTCTTTAGGAATTTTCTTTTTTGCTGAGAAGTAATCGAGACACTTGCCAGAATATTCATACGATGCATGAGAGTATCTGTCCTCGTCGTTGTCATATGCCATAACATTTACGAAGTCGAACAGTGCAAAGGTTTCGGGAGTGACTTTTTCAGCTACCCACTGAGCTGTAGCTGTGGACATCTCCATATTTCTTTCGTCACAGAGAGCACGTAGCTCCATACACCAGTCTCCGTAGAAATTCCATATTTGATGATCAGAACCCAGCTCGATATCAAGATCGATACCATCAAAGTCGTAGCTTTCACAGTAATTCATAATATTCGCATTGAAAGAAGTTCTCTTATCAGCTGCGTCAAGGTGTTGAAGATAACCGTCACAGCCATCGCCGCCGCCCAGTGCAGCAAATACTTTCACATCATTGCTGTGTGCATCAGAGATAATGCTTTTTAATTTGCTTTCGGGAATATTACAGTGCAGCTTGCCATTTTCATCGGGATTGCAGAAGGCGATATTGATATGTGTCAGCTCACTGAGGTCCAGTTCACTGAACGGACGATAGTTCCAATCGGGAAGGTAACCGACTATCCTGTGCTTTGCTTCACTTTCTGCTGCCGATGAATATGTAGGAATCAAAAGAACTGCTGCGGCAGTTACGGCGATTACCCTGTGTGTTTTCATACAGAACCTCCTTTTTGGCATATTTTGCCATAGGGACTTCTCCTTATGTTTAGATAATTTTATTTTATCATATTTTAGTATATATGGCAATATCCAATATCTTGAAAAAATAAGGAGTATGTGGTATAATGGTAAAAAACAAGGAGTATGGATATGGGACTATTTTCAAAGCTTTTAGGGAACAAAGAGCAGCCACTGGTGCAGCCGAATGATAATGCAAAACAGATAGCGGAACTAATTGGCTGTGAATGTAAAAATATAAGCGGCTTTCTGAACAGCGATAGCATAATGAAGCTATATAAAGATGAATCAGAAAAGGGGCAAAGAGAAGGATATATACCGGTAATACTTGTGCTTAATGGTCATCTTCTTGAGATGATACAGTGCAATTACAAGGACAATGGCGGAGCCGAGATTTACAGGAGCAAGATGCTTAGCGCCGATATATCTCATGGAGAGTCCTTCTTAAAACAGCGCTTTCATGAGAATACGGAAATGTTTGAGGAAGACTTTGGTGATGATGATATATATGGCGAATACACCGACGGCGTAACGCCTGCTTTAAACTTTCTGAGCACTGATAATAATGAAAAGCTTATTCTTGCCAGAATCCCTGCGAATAAGCCATGGGAAGTCTTCGCGTGGATACCTTTCGGTGGTTGGAATGAATGCCCTGATACCGAAGACATGATGGCAGTCTGCAAGTACTGGCATGAGAAATATAAAGCTGTGCCTGCTGTTATTTCAAGCGATGAACTACAGATGTTTCTTTCTGCTCCGATAAAAAGTATAGATGAAGCCTTGAAAGCAGCTGAAGAACATTACGCTTTCTGCAATGATACTGTGGATCAGGGAGCAGGTACGCTAAAAGCACTTGCCAGTACACTTAAGGATTCAAACGTCTGGTATTTCTGGTGGGACTGATACATTTCAAAGTTGCAATTATAACTGAATATAAGAACTAAGGCAGCCCGTAAAGGGCTGCTGTTCATTCATAGGATATAATAAGTAATGAGGTGAAAAATGAACGAATTGTCGAAATATCTGTGTTTGCTCCTTCGCCATCAGCCTGCGAAAGCGGAGCTTGATATGGATGAGCACGGCTGGGTATCAGTAGAACAGCTCATAAACGGCGTTAACGGCCACAGCAATTATAAGCTAGATCGTGAACTGCTTGAACAGATAGTAGCCGAGGACAACAAGGGGCGCTACAGATATGATGAAAAACACGAAAAGATCAAGTGCTGTCAGGGACACTCGGTTCCCTGGGTTGAGCCCGAGCTTGAATACTGCGAACCACCTGATTTTCTGTACCACGGAACGACTACAAAGGCTCTTGAAGCCATTGTAGAAAGCGGAGCTATAAAGAAGATGCAGCGACATGCTGTACATATGCAGGCTGATATAAGCAAAGCATGGCAGTCGGCTGAGCGCTGGCATAAGACTCCTGTTGTGCTGAAAATATCAGCATCGGAGATGAACAAGGCCGGATATAGGTTCGGAGTTACCGAGAACGAAGTCTGGTGTACCGAGGAAGTGCCTGTGAAGTATATTTGTGATCGAGTTTATACCAAATGACTGGAGGTATAAATTGGATATGAAGGATAATAGCCGAGCCAATCAAAGCCTTTTTGGCAGAAAAGGATAAATGTTATGAAAAACAAAAAGCAAGGCAATAACTGGACAGCTTACTATGATAATGATACGAAACGATACTTTGCGGAAATAATGTACACTAGCCGTGAGGGGCGTGAGCAGTATGATTATGAGATTACTCAGGATATTTACGCCCGTCTCGGTACATTCAGCGATGATGTCGACAACGAGAGACTTATCAAAACAGGCAATAGTATATACTCTTTTGAGAATACGATGTATGGCACTCTCGGCCCTGAGAGAACGGTCTGGGATGAAGAAGCTAATGAAACAATGAATAAGTGCGTGAAGAAAAACAATGACTGATAAAGCTTATTTTCATCTTCCGGGGCTGTTTGAGTTCTATGACCTGTACAGTGTGTTTCTGCCGCTGTATCGTGAGCATCGGGAATATTTCTACGACTGGTGCGAAATAGCATCTGTCTATGGTGCTCCGGCAGACTGTATCTGGGGCGGCGGACGTGTCGGATTCGGCGAATGTGAAGCTGAAGATGTACTTGCACTTATGAATGAATACGGTATTTCTTCAAGGCTCACTTTCAGCAATTCGCTTTTAAAACCTGAACATCTCACCGACAGGAAATGCAATGCCCTGTGTGAGCTTTTTTCCGGAAGCAAAGGCGTCCAGAATGGTGTGATAATCCACTCGGATCTTCTGCTTGAACATATTAAAAATAATTATCCCCGCCTTTATTTCGTTTCATCGACTACAAAGGTTCAGACTGATTTTACGCAGTTTTTAAAGGAAACGGAGCGAAGTGATTTTAAATATGTTATTCCTGATTTCAGGCTGAATAAGCTGTACGATAAACTTGATACACTCTCGCAGGCCCAGAAGGATAAAGTCGAGTTTCTGTGCAATGAATGCTGCTCGTTTTACTGTAAAGACAGA
>Ga0129313_1000351_pt1 | contig 42159 bp, 42 predicted proteins | sample O1105metagenome_FD_94436 | JGI IMG/M metagenome (GOLD analysis project Ga0129313, IMG submission 94436) | Orangutan group fecal microbial communities from fecal samples from Wisconsin, USA - O1105 metagenome | ecosystem: Host-associated > Mammals > Digestive system > Large intestine > Fecal...
CTTTTGTATGCGGTAATCCCTGTTACCTTTGTTTTTGTCAAACTCTAGTATACAGGTAAATCCACGTTGCTACAAATGTGAGGTCACTTCATATTATCTATTGGACACAATCTTTATAAATATTACAACAAACAGAAAAAAACAGAAACTGCCGCATAGGATTCCATAATAACTTTTCTTATGGGGTAAGGGGAGTTATACACTTTTTTATAAAATATAATGACTGTTGCATCCATAAACAAAAAGGCGCATGAAAAAACTTTCGTTTTTTCACACGCCCATTTTTTTCTCTTCTGTGGTGGCATAGACTACATTTATTTTTCGCCCATCTCTGGCGGAATCTTTTCTAACAACTGCCGGATATTGTCACGGATCAATTGTTTATAATTATCAGGAAGCGGTGTGATCATATCCAGGATCTCGGCATTGAGCGGATCCTTTGAATGAATGGAATCATCCAGATAGTCACAGATCAGATAATCAAATTTGACATCTAATGCTTCTGAAAAATTAAGCATGGTTGCAAAGGATGTTGCCTGGCTGCCATTTTCAATCCGGCTTATCGTTGTCTCATCAAGATTTAGTTTTTCTGCTAGTGCTGCCTGTGTAAGACCTGCTTTGTGACGTGCCTGCCGAACGCGTGTACCGAAATTCTTTTCCATGCTGTTTATCTCTCCTTCATAAAAGTAGTGTAGCATTTCAATTTGAAAAAAGAATGACATTATATGCAAGTTGACTTTATAAAAACGCCATGATAGGATATGATTAAAAAAGGGGGGTAGAAGAAATGGATTGGGAATCGTACAGAACAGATCTTGAGGCGATAAAGCTTGCGGTGAATGAATGTGAAAGACTTGGAGTGGATAAAGAAGAACTCCTCATAATCAGTATTTACCGTCTCTATGAATTTTATAAAACAGAAGACGACAGAGTCTATCTTCTGGGGGCATTATTGCATCTTAAGGCTTATCTTGAACTGGGGATGGAATATGAAAAGAACCATAAGATCTTTTCACTGATTTTAGATAATTACGGGGTGTGTTATCAGGATATTTTTCAGGGAGCTGAGAAAATAGAGTAGAAAAATCTGAAAAATTCCAAAAATCAGGTTGACAAACAGAGAATAAAGAGGTAATATAATAACCATAGATTGTGAAACCGTTGAGAAAGAGGAGTAGGTTATCGAACGATATCACAGAGAGCAGCAGGTGGTGGGATTGCTGTATGGAGTTGATAATTGAATGGACTTTCGAGGGCAGCCTGAAATCAGACGAATGAGAGTATGGTTTGTCGGGAACCAAACCCGTTATCAATAAGGGATGTATGTTAGTACATAAAAGAGGACAGGAAACTGTTAAAGTTGAGTGGTACCGCGTTAATAGAAGATATTAGTCGCCTCAATCCGTAGAAGGATTGGGGCGTTTTTTATTTACCGGGGAAACCTTTCCTGATAAATAAAAAGCCTCCGGCAGGATGTTACATATGTATTCCTGTTGTGGTACGGCGCGGAATCAGGAAACACCTTCTCTTGAAAGCTAACAAAGAAAATTATTTATCAAGAAGAGGAGAACAAAATTATGAAAAAGAGAGCAATCGCAGTATTATTAACAATGGCAATGGCAGCAGCAATGATGGCAGGATGTGGAAGTAAGTCGGATTCCAAGACAGCAGACGGAGAAAAGAGTTATACAATCGGTATTTCCCAGTTTGCAGAGCACGGATCCCTTGACAACTGCCGTGAAGGATTTTTAGAGGGTCTGAAAGAAGAAGGTATCGAGGAAGGAAAGAACCTGAAGGTTGAATACAAGAACTCGGCAGCAGATATGGGAACTGCATCACAGATCGCAAGCAGCTTTGTATCCGACAAGGTAGATCTGATCTGCGGAATCGCAACACCAAGTGCACAGACAGCATACAATGCTGCGATGGATACAGATATTCCGGTTATCTATACTGCAGTTACAGATCCGAAAGCAGCAGAGCTTGCAGATGATAAAGGGAACCCGGTTGGAGAAGTCACAGGAACCAGTGATAAACTTCCGATTGAAGCACAGCTGAAAATGATCCGTGAACTTCTTCCGGATGCAAAGAAGATCGGTATCCTCTATACAACAAGTGAGGCAAACAGCGTATCTGCAATTGCTGAATACAAAGAAAAAGTCGGTGACTATGGATTTGAACTTGTAGAAAAGGGAATTACAAATACATCAGAAATCGCACTTGCAACAGACGATCTTCTGTCACAGGTTGACTGCATCAGCAACTTGACAGATAACACGGTAGTAAGCTCACTTGCAACCATTCTGGATAAGGCAAATGCAGCAAATATCCCGGTATTCGGAAGTGAGATCGAACAGGTGAAGCTTGGATGCCTGGCAGCAGAAGGTCTTGATTATGTAGCACTTGGTAAACAGACAGGTAAGATGGCAGCAAAGGTTCTCAAAGGAGAAAAGAAAGCATCTGAAATGCCATTTGAGACGATCACAGAAGCAGGACTTTACCTGAATACAAAAGTAGCAGAAAATCTTGGAATCACAGTGGAAGATGATCTGAAAAACAGCGCGGTAGAGACATACGATTCTATCAGCGAAAACTAAATTTGAATTAGAAAAGTGAGGAGCAATGCAATGAGCTTTGCAGTATCAATTTTGGAGCAGGGACTGATTTACGGAATCCTTGCATTGGGAATTTATATAACATACAAAATTCTGGATTTTCCAGATCTGACCGTAGATGGCAGCTTTCCGTTAGGAGCTGCCGTAACGGCGCTTATGATCACAAAAGGAGCGAACCCGTATCTGACACTTCCGGCTGCATTTGCGGCAGGTGTGGCAGCCGGTATCTGTACCGGACTGATCCATGTCAAATGCAAGGTAAGAGATCTGCTTTCCGGTATTATTATGATGACAGCGCTCTGGACGATCAACCTTCGCGTGGCAGGAACAGCCAATGTACCGCTGTTTTCCCAGAAGACAATCTTTAAAAATGATACACTGGATAAGCTGCTTCCGTCAGGATTTTCCGCTTACTCTACATTGCTCATCATTCTGATCATTGCGTTAATTGTGAAAATCATTCTGGACCTTTACCTGAATACCAAGTCAGGATACCTGCTCCGCGCAGTCGGAGATAACGATAAACTGGTAACTGCAATGGCAAAGGATGAAGGAAATGTAAAAATCCTGGGACTTGCAATCGCAAATGGGCTGTGTTCACTTGCGGGATGTATTTTCTGTCAGGAAGAACGTGTATTTGAAATTTCCAGTGGTACAGGGGCGATGGTAATCGGTCTTGCAAGTGTTATCATCGGAACCAGTATTTTCAAAAAAATCAGTTTTGTAAAAACAACGACAGCTGTACTGATCGGTTCTATCATTTACAAGGCCTGTGTGGCAATCGCACTGAAGAACTTCGAACCGCAGGATATGAAGCTGATCACAGCCGTATTATTCCTGGTAATCCTGGTGCTTAGTATGGAGAGAAAGAAGAAGGTGAAGAAGAATGCTGGAGCTTAGAAATATCCACAAATATTATAATCCGGGTACAGTCAATGAGATGTGTCTTTTTGAGGATTTCAATCTGACGATCAATCAGGGCGAATTTGTATCCGTAGTAGGAAGTAACGGTTCCGGTAAAACTTCGATGCTGAATATCATCTGCGGAAGTATTCCGGTAGAATCCGGACAGATCCTGATCGATGGAAAAGATATCACAAGGGTAAAAGAATACAAGAGAAACCAGAAGATCGGACGCGTGTACCAGAATCCATCTATGGGAACCTGCCCGTCCATGACGATCCTGGAAAATATGTCTCTTGCGGACAATAAAGGAAGGTTCTACGGACTTGGACGGGGAACGAATAAGGCACGTATTGATTATTACAGAGAGCAGCTCGCCCAGCTTGGTCTTGGACTGGAAGATAAGCTTCATGTCAAGGTAGGATCACTTTCCGGAGGACAGCGTCAGGCGATGGCACTGCTGATGTCTACGATGACACCGATCGAGTTTCTGATCCTGGATGAGCATACTGCTGCGTTGGATCCAAAGACAGCAGAACTGATCATGGAGCTGACCGATAAGATTGTAAAAGAAAAGAATCTGACAACGGTTATGGTCACACACAATCTCCGCTATGCAGTAGAATACGGTAATCGTCTGATCATGATGCATCAGGGACATTGTGTGATGGATAAGGCAGGAAAAGAAAAAGAAGATACCTCGATCGATGAGATCCTGACGATGTTCAATGAGATCAGTATTGAGTGTGGAAACTAAAAAATACAAGATTATGAATTGAAGAGATAAGCAGAAAGGAAACAGTTTCGGCTTATCTCTTTTTGTATCTCCAAAGGTTTTAGAAAAATTATTCGAGGATTTTCAAAATGAAAGGCTATTGTCTGAATACAGAAAGAGAAGCCTATCTGCTATAAAATGTCAATGGATTTTCGGGAATATGTCTGTAGAAGATTTGATTGTCTGGCTGCCGGAAAATTGGTCATTTTCACAGATTGACGCTCACGCTGTGATAGTGCTAGAATAGAGGAAAACGGTCAAGATATAGTATGAATTTTAAATAGAATACAATATATTGTAGTTATCAGAAAGGAGAACAAGATGAGCTTAAACAATGTGAAAGTTGTAAAAAAAGATGGGACAAAAGAAGAATTTAACGTACAAAAAGTCGTTGTGGCAGTCAATAAGTCTGCATATCGTGCACTGATCAAATTTTCACAGAAAGATATTGATTTTATCTGTCATTTTGTAGAAGAAAAGGTAAAGGAACTCGGAGTGAAGGAGATCCGGATTCCGGAGATGCACAATATTGTAGAGGGTGCGCTTGAGAAAGTGAATCCGATCGTGGCAAAAAGTTACCGGGACTATCGGAATTACAAGCAGGATTTTGTGCAGATGCTGGACGAGGTTTATAAGAAAAGCCAGTCGATCATGTATATCGGGGACAAAGAGAACAGTAATACAGACAGTGCACTGGTATCGACCAAGCGAAGCCTGATCTTCAATGAACTGAACAAAGAATTATATAAGAAATTTTTCCTGACGGTGGAAGAATTACAGGCAATCAGGGAAGGATATATTTATATCCATGATATGTCAGCCCGAAGAGATACGATGAACTGCTGTCTCTTCGATGTGAAAAGCGTACTGACCGGTGGATTTGAGATGGGAAATCTCTGGTACAATGAGCCAAAGACACTGGATACGGCATTTGATGTGATCGGAGATATCGTACTGAGTGCGGCAAGCCAGCAGTACGGAGGATTTACCGTGCCGAGCGTAGATGAGATCCTGGAGCCTTATGCGAAGCGTTCCCATGAAAATCATCTGAACAAATACAGAAGCCTCGGACTTTCGGAAGAAGTAGCACAGGAGGTTGCATGGAAGGATCTGGAAAAAGAGATGGAGCAGGGATTCCAGGGATGGGAGTATAAGTTTAACTCCGTATCCTCAAGCCGCGGAGACTATCCATTTATTACCATGACCAGCGGAACCAATATCAGCGAATACGGAAAACTTGTCACAAAGACAATGCTGGAAGTAAGAGCAGGAGGACAGGGAAAGCCGGGACATAAAAAACCGGTACTTTTCCCGAAAATCGTGTTCCTTTATGATGAAAATTTACATGGACCTGGAAAGCCGGGAGAAGATCTTTTTGAGGCCGGAATCGAGTGCTCAAGAAAAACTATGTATCCGGACTGGCTCAGCCTTACCGGAAAAGGCTATGTGCCGAGTATTTACAAGCGCTACGGAAAGGTCATCAGTCCGATGGGATGCCGTGCATTCTTATCTCCATGGTATGAAAGAGGCGGTATGAATCCGGTGGATGAAAAGGACGAGCCGGTATTTGTCGGAAGGTTCAACATCGGTGCGGTCAGTCTCCATCTTCCGATGATCCTTGCCAAATCCAGACAGGAGAACCGGGATTTCTTTGAGGTACTGGATTACTATCTGGAACTGATCCGGAAGCTTCATATCCGTACTTACGAATATCTCGGAGAGCTGCGTGCTTCTACGAATCCGCTTGCCTACTGTGAGGGTGGTTTCTATGGCGGACATTTGAAGATCCATGACAAGATCAAACCGGTGCTGAAATCGGCAACCGCTTCCTTTGGAATTACGGCGCTCAATGAATTCCAGCAGCTTTACAATAAAAAGTCTTTGGTAGAGGATGGAGCATTTGCCATCAAGACCATGGAATATATCAACATGAAGGTCAATGAATTTAAAAAAGAGGACGGTTATCTGTATGCGATTTACGGAACACCGGCTGAGAATCTGTGCGGTGTGCAGGTACAGCAGTTCCGTAAGAAATATGGAATCGTGGAAAATGTATCGGACAGGGCGTATGTGAGCAACAGTTTCCACTGCCATGTAACCGAGGATATTACACCGATCGAAAAGCAGGATCTGGAAAACCGTTTCTGGGATCTGTGTAACGGTGGAAAGATCCAGTATGTAAAATACCCGATCAATTATAACAAAGAGGCTATCAAATCACTGGTACGCCGTGCAATGGATATGGGATTTTATGAGGGCGTTAATCTGTCACTTGCCTACTGTGATGACTGTGGTCATGAAGAGCTGTCTATGGATGTGTGTCCGGTATGTGGAAGCAAGAATCTGACGAAGATTGACCGTATGAACGGATATCTGTCTTATTCGAGAGTTAAGGGAGATACCAGACTCAATGATGCCAAGATGGCAGAAATTGCGGAAAGGAAAAGTATGTAAATGCGTTACCATAATATAACAAAAGATGATATGCTCAACGGGGATGGCCTGCGGGTTGTCCTCTGGGTTGCAGGATGTGACCATTGCTGTAAGGAATGCCACAATCCGGTGACCTGGGATCCGAATGGTGGGCTTTTCTTCGATGAAAAGGCGAAGGCAGAGATTTTTGAAGAGCTGGAGAAGGATTATATCAGTGGGATCACATTCAGTGGAGGCGACCCGCTGCATTCGGCAAATGCCTATGAGGTCATGATGCTGGCAAAAGAGATTAAAGAAAAATTTCCGTCAAAGACGATCTGGCTTTACACCGGTTATGAATGGAAAGATATCAAGAATATGGATATTGTAAATTATCTGGACGTTCTGGTGGACGGAGAATTCGAGGTTGATAAGAAAGAACTGGATCTGCACTGGAAGGGCAGCGCGAACCAGATGGTCATTAACGTACCGGAGACATTAGGAAAAGGAGAAATTGTATTACATGAAGAGAATTGCTAAATTTCACAAAGTAAGTCTGGAACAGTTTATGGAAGGATGGAAGGATACCTTTGGTGAGCAGTATACAGAGGATCAGATCAAGGCTTTATATGAAGAAGTCAAACTGCCGAAGCGTGCAACGGCAGGAAGTGCCGGATATGATTTCTATGCACCGGATGATTTTGTGATCGAGCCGGGAAAGACGATCAAGATCCCGACAGGGATCCGTGTGGAAATGGAAGAAAACTGGGTACTCAAATGCTACCCGAGAAGCGGACTTGGATTCAAATTCCGTCTGCAGCTGAATAATACGGTAGGAATTATTGACAGTGATTATTTCTATTCTGATAATGAAGGTCATATCTTTGCGAAACTGACGAATGATACCAATGAGAATAAAACGGTAGAGCTTGGAAAAGGAACAGGCTTTATGCAGGGGATTTTTGTTGAGTATGGAATTACTGTGGATGACGATGCGACAGCAGTCAGAAACGGGGGATTTGGAAGTACGACGAAGTAGGGTTGTAAAAAAGAGTGACTATGGTATAGGTTGTGTTGGCGACCGGGATTAAAAAATGGTGTCCAATTCCATTGTGCAAGGGCATTACGATGAGCCTCTTAGGGCGGGAAGCGTGTTCAGCAAAGGCTTCCACGCTTCCTGAGTCTCATCTCCATTGCACAATAAGTGAATTGGACACCATTTTTTAATCCCGGTCGCCGACGTTACTGTATCGATAGGGTACTTTTTTACAAGGCTGGACTGATAACCGGTTGAGGAGATTTGGATAGTGGTGGGAAGGGGGGAGTGGTGGGAAGGGGGAAGTTATGTAGGTGTAGCTTGCAATTTTGTTGCAGGCTACAGGGGATTAGTTTAATTTTACGTTCAGGTAACTACGGCCGGAGAGGGTTTTGTTGAAGGTGATGCAGAGGACGACGATGAGACATCCGATAACAAAGCCGGGGAGGTTGAAGATGGCGGTGAGGATGAGGAGCAGGAGGCGCATGAATTTTAATGCGTAGCCTAGTTCAAAGTTGGGCTGGGTGTAGTTGGCGATGGAGACGAATGCCATGTAGAGCATGATCTCGCTGTTGAACCAGCCGGATTCGACGGAGAATTCGCCCATGACGATACCGGCAATGACGCTGAGAGGGGTGCTGAGCATACTTGGAGTGTTGAGGGCGGCAAGGCGGAGTCCGTCGATGGCAAGTTCCAGGATCAGGATCTGGAAGATCAGGGGGATGTTGACGGTATCTTCGATCAGCACGAAACGGAAGATATCCGGGATCCATGCCGGGTTCTGCATAAAGAGCAGAAAGAGAGGAACCATGAAGACTGTCAGCAGTGTGATCAGTACACGGGAAATTTTCAGGTAGATTCCGGTGAGCGGTGGAAAATAGTAATCATTTGCCTCTTCGATCATATCAAAGATGGAGGTTGGCAGAACCAGTGCAGATGGGGAGGTATCGGTAAGGATGATCACTTTTCCTTCCATCAGACAGGCACAGGCTGTGTCTGGCCGTTCGGTAAATTTATATTTTGGAAATGGATTGTACCATTTGCGTTGAAAGAGAGCTTCCGCAAGAGATTGCTGGCTCATTTTCAGATCCTGGGATTTGATTTCACCCAGCTTGTTCTGGATGGTAGTCAGAAGCTCCCTGTCCACGCGGTCGGACATGTAGCAGAGAGCTACATCGGTACGGGTGGAAGCGCCGGCTTCATACATTTCCATGATCAGATGGGGATCCCGGATCCGGCGGCGCATCAAGGCAGTATTGAAGACGATGGTTTCCACAAAACCGTCACGGGAACCGCGCAGGGATTTGTCTTTATCCGGTTCCTCGATGCTGCGGGACGGGTAAGTACGGCAGTCGATGGCAATAGCGGCTTCATAGCCGTCAATAAAAAGGCAGGTGACACCGGACAGAAGATTTTTGAAAATGCTGTCAAAGTCACCGAGAATATCAACCTCCACATAGGGGATGCAGCTTGCAGAAAAGGAAGTTGCATCCTCTGGCATATCATCGGCGGAGATATTGAGGAAGGAGTCCATAAGTTTCAGCATGGTTTCATCCTTGGTGAAACCATCAATAAAATAAAAGGTACTGTTTTGACCGCCGATGATCAGATTTCGTTCGATAATATCAAAGCTCTTTTTTACAGGAAGAGCCCGGTTCATATATCTTGTATTGTCGGTGAGAGAAGCACTGACAGTATGTTTTTCCATATTGAATCCTCCATTCAGAGATAATTTAAAGTTAAGAAAGTCTGGAATCCCGGAAATATTTTACTGCCTGGATTCTGCATAGATTTAGCATTTTACAAAAAAAGGAAAATATACCGGATTATGACAAAAGTTATAAGAAACTTAAGATTTTTTTAGCATGGGAAAAAGATTTTGCTATCTTGCGGAAAAGAGGGTATACTGTACATAATTATAAGTAATATATAAATCCCTAAAGGGATGAAGGAGGGCACACTTATGAGTGAATATATGATCATGACAGACAGCACAGTGGATTTACCGAAGGAATACCTGACCGAGGAGCTTGGGGTTCCATATATTCCTCTTACTTATCTGATCGATGGACAGTCTTATGAGGATATGATTGGACTTACCGGGGAAGAATTTTTTGCAAAAGTCAGGGCAGGGTCGATGCCGACTACTTCTCAGATCAATCCGGAGCAGGCAAGAGAAGCACTGGAACCGTATCTGAAAGAGGGAAAGGATATTTTATATATTGCTTTTTCGTCAGGACTTAGCGGAACTTATAACAGTATCCGGATGGCAGCAGAAGAATTGCAGGAAGAGTATCCGGAGCGGAAGCTGATTGTAATTGATTCACTCTGCGCATGCCTGGGTGAAGGACTTCTTGTGTACAAAGCTGTTCAGTTAAAGCGTGCAGGAAAGAATCTGGAAGAAGTCGCAGCATGGGTGGAGGAGAACAAGCTTCATATCATGCACAACGTTACGATTGATGATTTGTTCCATTTACATAGGGGTGGAAGAGTGTCAAAGGCATCTGCGATCGTTGGAACCATGATCCAGATCAAGCCGATCATTCATATGGACGATCACGGCGAATTGAAGGTTATCGGAAAAGAGCGTGGCAGAAAGAAGGCACTGACGCACATCGTGGATATGGCAGTGAAGCAGTCCGAAGGATGGGACAATGATATCGTGATGATCACACATGGTGACTGCAAAGAGGATGCAGAATTTGTGGCAAGACAGGTAGAGAAGAAGATGGGAATCCACAATATTCTGATCAACTGTATCGGAACGGTGATCGGATCACATACAGGTCCGGGGGTTGTGGCTGTGTTCTGTATGGGGAATAAGAGATAAGATTCTGTAAGAAGAGGTATACGAATGAAAGAATTACGGAGACAATTGAAAGAGTTACTGCAACAGGCGGGAGCAAATGCTGAAGTTTTAGAAGCTTTTAGTCAGGAAAACGCAGTGTTTCCATTTAGTGTGGAAAGCAGAATTTTGATGTATTTGATGAATGCTCAGACAATTACATATGAACAGTATCAGGAAATATATGAAAGTTATATGAGAAGAAACCAATATCTGTATTTGTTTGAGATGGCACCAAGAACATTCGGAGAAACCTGGGGTGAGCAGCATATTTTAAAATTGTTTCCGGCTTTTGTAAAAGCGACAAAAGAGAATATGGTTTCGGTATATCCTGATTTTGATGGAGAATTTGATCTGTGGATTCCTGAAATAAGAGTAGAAGTTAAAGCGTGCAGGGCAAATGATACAAAAACGGGTGGAAGTCTTGCAAGCAGAGCGTATTTGCATTCAGAAGCAATCGCAAATGGGTTTAAGTATCATTATCAGCAGTTGAAGCCATCATGCTGTGATGTGTTTATCTGGATTGGCGTTTGCCGTGATGAGCTGATTTATTGGGTTCTTACAAGTGAGGAACTTCAAAGAGTAGGAAAGCTTGGATCCCAGCATAGGAATGAAAATACAGGAATTGCGGGAGCAACTGTATTTGAAGGTCAGGTATTTATGACAGAAGAGGAGCTCAGACCGTTTTTGGTCGCTGAAAAGGATGTCCTTGATGTTGTCAAGATGAAAGGAAGATAAGAAAAAAGCCAGAGCAGACCTGGCAACCCTGTTGTTAAATAAGGGAAGCCAGGAATATCTCTGGTTTTTTGTGTGTCAGAACAGAAATTTGTTTTCTCCATCTACAGCATGCTTAATGATGTCCCGCTCTTTAGAGGTAAGATTAAATAATTTGAAAATCAGTTGGTCGAGTTGTTCGTAGGCAATTTGTGCTTCCGCAGGAGGCAGTCCGTTAATTAGTGGTTCTACAGTCTGAATGATGATATTTTGTGTATCAGCATCAACATCCGGAATCGGAATATTTTCAATATGAGAACGCAATACCTTCACGGAATGAAAATCCATTTTGTAAATAAACTGTGCAACTCTGGAATTAAGGATGGCAAGAATATATTTTATATGCAGTCCTTCAAGTTTGGGGATGACCACATTGCAGCTATTCAAAGAAAGTGTTTGTTTATCATCATAAGCAAAGACAAGCTGGCTGCTGATAAAACGATACAAAAGCTTTTCTGGCGCACGGTACATTTCTATAGGTGCTACCTGCTGAAAATTCTGTGGGTTAAACACGATATAGTTTGGGCTCGGATTAGTATGGTACTTACAGATATCGGAGCCTTTTAAAATAACTTCGTTATCTTTGGTTTTCACAGAAGAAATATATTTTTTATTATTTCCGGTTACGATTCCTAAAGCAAAATCGGCGTTTCCGGCAAGAAAAATTGTTTTAGGAGTATGCCGGATTTTTTCAAGTAGCTGATATTCTGCATCCGTTGTATGAAAGCTGAAATATTCGGCTGAAATTTTACGGTCTGTCAGAATGGTTGTGCAGTGACCGCAGTCGGAAACTTCCATTCCGATTGTTGAAAGTGGCTTTCCGGTGTGAATGAGCTGTAATATAATGCAGGGACACTGGACTTTATCAAATGCGTTTCCTAAAAACTCAAGATACCGGACGGAATTGTTTTCCATAATAGCAGTACGGATCGGTGTATGTGCTTTTACATTAAGTATTGCTTCTGGAAGAATGAAAGAAAGCTGTCCGTTTATGGATAAATTACTCAGTGCTTTTTCAATAAACAAATCATAAGACTCGATATTTTTCCCTGAAGCAGTCCGATATTTTTTGTGAAGCTTTTCTTTTTCTGATTCGGAAAATTCATATCCCCATGGTGGATTACCGATGATATACTGGTAAGAAGCTTTTAAATCAGATGCAAGATAATCGGCTTCGGTTATATGCTCGTACAGAGTTTTGATAGAGAGAATGTCATATTTCAAAACCATATTCAACCGGGTAATTTTTACACTGATTGTATCGGTATCATTGCCGTAAATCTGGTCAAAGCAAACGTGTGCTGGGAGTTGCAATAAAAAATTCCCAGTCCCACAGCAGGGATCCAGAATTCTGGCATCTGATGCAATATCCAGTTTTCCGATCAGCTTTTTGACGATTTTGGTAGGCGTATAGTAGGAACCGGTTGCCTTGCGGCTGCCGATATTTTTACAGGAAATGTAAATGAGTCCAAGGATATCTTCAGCAGGTTCGTATACATAATCAAAATCAAAAAGTTGAGAATATTTTTCACAGAAATGCAGTGCTTGTTCAGAATCAGCAATCAAAGCATAGATCAGTTCGTCGTATAGAGCCAGGGTGATTTCTTTTTTTAAAAATCTGCTCAGCAACACTTTTTCGTGTTTGAAAGAAAGATCATATTTTTGGGCAAGCAAATGTAAGGCACAGTCAGCAATGAGATATTGAATCACATCTGATGAAAGTGCAATGGATTCGCCTGTTACAATTCGGAGAATCTGCTGCAACAGTTCAAGGTTCTGACAGTTTTCAGAAACATAGGCACTGTAAAGGGAATTGCCACAGATAAATTTTTTGTTGCGCCTGCTTTTCAGAGATTGGTTCTTTCCGGATTGAAGTTCTGCTTTCAGCTTTTCGGCATACTGTTTTGTAAAATAAGGCTTTTTCTGATCCGTATATTCTGGAATGAGTTTGCCAAGCTTGATCCAGTTACGACCGGTTGCCGTCGAAATGGAAAACATATCACATAATTCTTTTAAAGAGAGATAATCGGAATCTTCAGGGAAATCCGTTGTTCTTTCATCGGAAGGTTTGGTAGCAGAATCGGGGATTAACCAGATGCCGCTGACCATTTTACAACCGTCAATACGGTTGGTTTCACAGAGCTTTTGCACGCGGCGTTCGGATAAATGGAACCGCTTTGAGGTCTCTTTTACAGAAATATAATCCATAGTCATATAGACTCCTTTGATAAATAATATAATATATATTATATACGGTAATACGAATAAAAACAATATTAATAATAAAAAGACATGTAAAGAGAAGATGTTAACAAAAGAAAATATGATTCAATTATTATTTGTGTGAGTACAAGTGTAATTTATGTTTTTGACACTTACATCATTTTATAAAATCGACATAAACCACTCTACCGTTTTCGGATCATAGTGAGAGAAGAATAAGCTTTCCCCGCCATCCAGTGCTTCAATTTCTGCCATTTCTTCTGCAGTCAGTGTGAAATCGAAGAGGTCAAAGTTCTGCTGCATACGGTCTTTGTGGACAGACTTCGGAATGATCACCACATTACTCTGAAGAAGGAAACGAAGAGCTGTCTGTGCGGCAGTTTTTCCATACTTTTCACCGATCTTAGTCAGAACCGGATTGGCGAACATATCGTTACGTCCTTCTGCAAATGGGCCCCATGATTCAATCTGACAGCCGTATTTCTGCAGGTATTCTTTCGCAACTTTCTGTTGCTGGAACACGTGTGTTTCAATCTGGTTTACAGCCGGTTTGATTTCTGCAAAATGCTGGATGTCCAGATAGCGGTCCGGTCCGAAGTTGGATACACCGATGGCGCGCAGTTTTCCTTCTTTGTAAAGTTCTTCCATAGCGCGGTAGGTTCCGTAGTAGTCACCGAATGGCTGATGGATCAGAACCAGATCCAAGTATTCTGTCTGTAATTTCTTCATGGATTCTTTGATGGATGCCTTCGCCTTTTCGTATCCGGCATTGGTGATCCATACCTTTGTGGTCAGGAAGAATTCTTCACGCGGAAGTCCGCATTCTTTTAAGGCAGCTCCTACACCTTCTTCGTTATAATAAGCCTGTGCAGTATCGATGCTGCGGTAGCTGACCTCGATGGCATCGAGCACACAGCGCTTTGTATCTTCTGCCGGAGTCTGGTATACACCGTATCCGAGCTTTGGCATTTTGATTCCATTATTCAAGGTTACATATTCCATAATTCTAAACCTCCATTTTTCTGAAATGACTTTTCTCCTGTTGTATCGGGACGAGCGCAGCTGTATTTTTCAACATATGCTGTTGGGATGATCATTGGAGAAATTCTGTCTGTTTACAAATCCTACTTTACAATGTATTTCCAGAAATGTACACTATTGATATCGCAATCTGCATTTCAGAAAATGAAAAGTAAAACAGGAGGAAAGTTATGCTGGATTTATATGAGCTAAAACAATTTGCCGCGTTTGCAGATCTCGGAACCTTGTCAAAAGTGGCGGAAGAATTTCATCTTTCCACTCCGTCGATCACCCGTTCCATGCAGAATCTGGAGGAGAGCTTTGGAGTAAAATTATTTTCAAGGGGAAAGAACCGGATTGAATTAAATGAAACAGGGAAGGCAGCAGTAGGGTATGCACGGAAACTTTTACAGGAAGCGGACCGGGCTGTGGAGCAGGTGAGAGCATTTGACCTGAGGCAGAAGACGATTGTGGTCAGGTCCTGTGCGCCGGCACCGCTCTGGGAACTTCTGAAAAAACTGAACCACACAGATCCTGGCAAGATGATATCATCCACAATCTGCCAGAATGAAGAGGTTCTGGTTTCATTAGGTGAAAAATCCTGTGATATTGGGATCCTGCCATTTCCGGTAGAAGGGGCGTATGAATTTATAAAGGAGAACTTGTTTGTCAGCGTTCCGCCGGAGCATGAGCTTGCCCGGCAGAAGGAGCTTACTTTTGAGGAAATCAATGGATTTAACTTTTTACTGCGCACAGAACTTGGATTTTGGGATACCATGTGCCGGGAAAAGATGTCTGCATCCAAATTCCTGGTTCAGACGGACACGGAAGCATTTAATGAACTGGTGAGAGCTTCTTCGCTGCCGTGCTTTATGACGGATTATATTCAGGAGACAGAGATGGAAGATTGCGGAAGAATCCGGATTCCGATCACGGATCCAGAGGCTAAGGTGACATTTTATGTCAAAGAATTGAGCTGAAAAGCTCCTGAACGGGAGAAAATTTCAGGATGCTGTTTTTCATATGTCTTTTCATTCATGCACCAGATTGCTATAATATTTCGTTTTGCACGCTTATTTTATGGTATACTGTACTGGATATTAAATGATGCAAGGGAGAACAAACATGAATTTTTTACTGGGAATTATATACCTTTCATTTATCAGCCTGGGACTGCCGGATGCGCTTTTAGGATCTGCGTGGCCGAAGATGTATCTGGAATTTCAGGTTCCGGTCTCATACGCCGGTGCAATCTCAATGATCATTGCGCTTGGAACGATTCTTTCGAGTCTGCTCAGTGACCGGCTTACCAGAAAATTTGGCACAGGAGCAGTAACAGCAACCAGTGTTGGAATCACGGCATTTGCACTCTGGGGATTTTCCATCAGTCACAGCTTCTGGATGCTGTGCATCTGGGCGATTCCTTATGGACTTGGAGCAGGGAGTGTGGATGCTTCTTTGAATAATTATGTGGCACTACATTATGCAAGTAAGCATATGAGCTGGCTGCACTGTATGTGGGGAGTCGGGGCAACGATTGGTCCTTATATTATGGGAGCTGCACTTACCGGCGGTGCATCCTGGAATACCGGGTACCGGATCATTTCTGTGATGCAGGTTGTCCTCACAGCGATTATTGTATTCAGTCTTCCAAAATGGAAAGGAAGAAATGTTTCCGCGGAAGAACATATAGAGAGCAAACCGCTTTCATTAAAAGAAATTTTAGCGATACCGGGAGCAAAGGCGATTATGATCTGCTTTTTCTGTTATTGTGCGGTAGAACAGACAACTATGCTCTGGGCGAGCAGTTATCTGAATCTGGCAAAGGGTGTGGCAGCGCAGACGGCGGCTTCATTTGCCGGAATGTTCTGCATCGGTATTACGATTGGGCGTGGAATTAATGGATTTATCGCAATGAAACTGAAAGACAGCCAGATGATCCGGATGGGGCAGGCAATCATTTTTCTTGGAATTGTCGTGATGATGCTTCCGTTTGGGGATGTATTTTCATTACTTGGATTTTCACTGATCGGTCTTGGATGCGCGCCGGTTTATCCTTGTATTATTCATTCTACGCCAGAACATTTTGGAGCGGAACGCTCTCAGGCACTGATCGGGGTACAGATGGCAAGTGCATATGTTGGAACCTGCCTGATGCCACCGTTATTTGGATTGATTGCAAATCATATTTCCATTCATTTACTGCCGGTTTACCTGCTTATTTTACTGGCGGTGATGGTGTGGATGCATGAATTGTTGAATAAGACGGTAAACAGTGAAGAATAAAGAGAACTGTGTACAAGGAACTAAGTGCATTTGCTGAAGATGTGCTGGAATATATTTTTGCAAAGTAAAAGACGGGCGACAAATAGAAAATGTCGTCTGTCTTTTTCTTATATGATGAGTCAGGCACAAATCTGTATTTTGCAATGTGCGTGACTGAACTGCTGATTGAGATGAGGTACAAATCGAGAAATCATCCTATAGATTTTACGTGCCAATACACATTTTTTAAAAGAACAGCAGTCCTATATGGTAGACAATGCAGGAAATAACGAGTGCCGCAGCGGTATAAAAGGCACCGATCTTTGCGGTCCATTTCACAGAATGGGTTTCTCTTGCGGTTGCAGCAAGTGCGCTGACGCAAGGCATATTAAAGCTGATTGCAAAGATAAAGGCAAGTCCCTGTGCTTTCGTAAAGTTTGCAGACAGGATCTGCGAGATATCCGCGGTATTTCCGGCTGTTTTTGCACCAAAAGTAGAGCTGACAAAATTGCCGCCTGTTCCGTACAGGGTGTTCAGGACACCGAGCAGGGATTCTTTGGTAATTGCGGACGCGCAGAAGGCGAGGAATGCCTGCCATTTCAGTCCCAAGAACATGGCGCCTTCTTTCTGGTCAACGGTTTTACCAGACCAGTTGCCGACATGCTGGTGAGAGCCGGTGATCATATTGAAAATCGTGGATTTTCCGGAGCTTGGCTGTCCGAGAAGAGCGATAACTGGGGTAGAATCATCTTTGTGATAAAGACTGCTGGTTCCATGATAATGGGAACAGTTTTTAGATGTACAAGTCTGACAGTTACTCATTTTTCACACCTCCTACCGTGATTTTTTCGCTTTCTTCACGTCCAATCGCAATCAAAGTATCTCTTGCCGGAAACCGGTATGCGATCGTTGGAGAGCATCAGGTTTGTGCAAGTACGATCCTGCCGACAAAGGATTTTTATTATCCGGGAAGAAAATATGAAGGAATCCAGATTTATGTAGATCTGGCGGTGATCCGGGAAGCAAAAGGACGGGATTTCCTGTCAGAGCTGGGAATCCATGCAGACGGGATTGTGGAATTATTCTGTGGAAGTGACGGACTTTATCTGCACAGGATGAGTGAAGCGGTATTTGTGCTTGCCGGGGAAGTCTGGCAAATGAGAGAGGAGCCGGAAACAGGACTTCTGAGATATTTCACAGTGCGGATCCTGCATGAACTGATGGAGATGCCGTGCGAAAGCGAATCAGATACCTATTTTACCAGATCACAGAGAATCTGAAAGTGATTGAGATCGCCAATACAGTCGGGTATGAAAATCAGGGAAAATTTGCCAGAGTATTTGCGGAGACGTATGGCGTGATGCCGTTAGAATTCAGGCGGTTGTCTAAATAAAAAGAAGAAAACACCGGATTGTCTGTCTTGGATAATCCGGTGTTTCTTCCAGCATTTCTGCGATGTCAGGGACGGACATATTTTTCTGGATTTTTTTGCATACTTGCGTGATAAGCTTTAACTGTTGCCCTTCTGCCTTACGCACTTTTCTTGTCTCCTGAACATCATAAGCCTTAAAACTGTCAAATAACATACTGAATTTTCTCCGTTCACAAATTCTGTTGTGAAGCTACTATAACATATCAGAAAAGGAAATGGAACAAATATAAAAAATTTGGTAATTATACACAAGACAGTATTAAGAATTTAAAATTCAGGATTTGACAAATTCAATTATAGTTTAAAGTATGTTGAATTATAGTTGAATTATAGTTAAATGAATTTTGATTCACATAATGAGGGGTATGTGGTAAAATATGAGTATTTGAGAGAAAAGGTAAAAGAAGATAGTAGAATATATTTTCAGATAACGAACGATAAATGAGGCGAAACAAATGAGTATTGAAGTTGAATTAAAGCTGAAAATAAAGAATAAAAAAGAACTGGAACAGAAGTTACTGGAGCTTGGGTTTAGTGCTGGAGATATGGTGTCAGAATCTGACACATACTATACATCCGAATACCATGATTTTGCAGGGCTGGATGAGGCGCTCCGGATTCGGAGTATTGAAAATCTTACAACAGGGGAAAAAGAAGCGGTAATTACTTATAAAGGCGCAAAGCTGGATAAGAAGTCGATGGCAAGAAAAGAGTTGGAAACAACAGTGGGAGATGCGGGAATTTGCAGAGAGATATTGGAAAGCATAGGTTTTTCGCCGGTTCCGGAAGTTGAAAAAGTGCGAAAACATTTTCAGAAAGATGAGATTACAGCCTGTGTAGATTCGGTAAAAAATCTGGGAGATTTTCTGGAACTGGAATGGATTGTCAGTGAAGAAAAGGAACGAGAAGCAGCACTTGGGGAATTGGAGAAGATTTTGAAAATGCTTGGATATTCAATGACAGACACGACAAGAAAATCATATTTGTCGATGTTGACCGGGGGAGAGAATTAAGCAATAGCTGAAAGATGGGAACGGAGGATATAACAGAAAATGACAGATTACAACCGGGAAGACCAGTTTCTAAGGCAGAGACTGCAAAAGGAAATCCCGATTTTAAGAGCCATGATACAGAATTTATATAGAGAACTGGACAGGAAGCTGCATTTGAATGGAGCGAATGTGCCGGTGACATTTGGATATGATACGGACACGCTGGGATCCTACACCAGACGAAGCGCGCATGAGAAGGAACATTTTCATTTTTCTCTGCTTTTTATTGCATATGGTGTGAAAAATCCGTTGTCAAAAGAGGACCGGATCGATTTATTCAAGCATGAGTATGCACATTATATGCAGTACAATATGCAGATTCCTGAAAAGTACAAGTGGCAGGCGGGGACGCACGGAAGTGCTTGGAAATATTGCTGCTCTCTCATCGGAGCAGCACCGACGCCTTATTACAGGGCGGGAGAGGCACTGATGAATCATGATTACGACAAAGTGTTAAAGAACAAGATTCATGATAAGACGGTGCCGATCCGGGATACCTACCGGAGATTGCAGAAAGCGGAGAAGGAAAAAAATGAAGTTGTCCGGTACAAAACCGGGGATGCGGTGACACATCCAAAGTTTGGAAATGGAATCATAGAAAAGATCAATCAGAGATCCGGCAGCGTACACCTTTATATCCGTTTTGACGGGGAAGTTAAGTGCATTGATCAGAAATGGCTGTCGAGGAAGAAAATGTAGAAGACAGATGCACAACTGGGAAGATAAAAAGGCGTGTTTTTGAGAAAAAATTAAGGGCTATAAAAGCAAGAATAAGGTAACAGAAAACCCGGAGCATATCAGACGAAGAGAAAGATATGTCCCGGGTTTTCTGGTGTGAAAAAAGTTTTCCAAACAATGTATTAGAAAATCACAAAATTGAGATTCTTCGGTTTTGTTTCATTTTCGGAAAAAATCTATGGTACAATGTTGGAAAAATGGAGGAGATAGGTAATGCAGAATATATTAGTAGTGGAAGATGACCCAGATCTGAATCAGGCAATTGGTTATGCTCTGCAAAAGGCAGGATATGGAGTGTACAGTACGGCTACTATAAAGGGAGGGGAAAAGCTTTTCAGGGGGAACCGGATGGATATGGTTCTGCTGGATGTGAATCTCTCGGACGGAGAAGGATTTTCCTTTTGCAAGTGGGTAAAAGCGCAGAGGGAGGTTCCGGTCATTTACCTGACGGCAAGAGATCTGGAAGAAGATGCGCTGGAAGGCTATGAATCCGGAGCGGAAGATTACGTGACAAAACCATTTTCTATGAAAATTTTACTCCGAAAAATCGAAGTTATTTTAAAGAGAATGACGCCTGTAAACCGTCTGATTTTTGAAGATTCGTATATATCGATTGATCTGGAAAATGCACGGGTGACGGTAAAGGGGAAGGAGTGTCCGGTTACGCCGACCGAGTGCCGGCTGCTTCGCCAGTTTCTTTTGAACCGGGGACAGCTTTTAACGTATGATCTGCTGCTGGAACGGTTGTGGGACAGCGGCGGTCAGTTTGTGGATAAGCATGCCCTGGCGGTAAATGTGAACCGCCTGCGGGGAAAGATTGAAGATAGGGATCACAGATATATTTCAAATGTGTATGGGATGGGATATCAATGGATTGGCTGATGGAGATTGTGGTCATTGGACTCATTGCGGCAGCGGCTGGTTTAGTGTGGAAAAATTACCGGACAAAGAAAGAAGCAGAGCGGTTTGCCGAAAAGGTAGAGACTGCCCTGGATGCAATCGTGACAGGAAAAGAATGGGATCTGGAAGAAGAACTGGAGGACAGCCTCTGGGGAAGAACAGGTACCCAGTTAGAAAAAGTGGAGCAGGTATTTCGGAAAAAGGAAGAGGAAAGTTTCTGTGAAAAAGAAAGAGTAAAAGGACTGATTTCCGATATTTCTCATCAGATAAAGACTCCGGTCGCCAATATCAAGCTGTATATGGAGTTGCTTGAGGGCGAGAACGTTTCGCCGGATGCGCAGAAGTTCCTGAAAAAGATCAAAGGGCAGACAGAGAAAATTGATTTCCTTATGCAGAGCATGGTAAAAATGTCAAGGCTTGAAACTGGAATTTTGCAGATTCATAAAGAGGAAAAAGATCTGTACGAAACGATTGGACGTGCAGTTTCGGCTGTAGTGGCAGAGGCAGCAGCAAAAGACATAGACTTGTATGTGGACTGTGAGAAACCGATGCAGATACGGCATGACAGCAAATGGACGGAGGAAGCCATTTACAATATTCTGGACAATGCGGTGAAATATACAGAAAATGGCGGGAAAATCCAGATCCATGCAAGAAGACAGGAATTATTTTTACAACTCAGTATTTCCGATACCGGAAAAGGGATTGCCCTGGAACGGCAGGCAGAAATATTTACCAGATTTTACCGCGAGCCGGAGGTGCATGAGAAGCCGGGAGTGGGAATCGGACTTTATCTGGCAAGAACGATCATGGAGCTGCAGAAAGGGTACATCGAAGTGAAATCTGAGCCGGGAAAAGGTGCCTGTTTTTCCTTATATTTTCTGGTAAATGATGCGCAGGAAAGTATCACAGCCTTGTGATAATTGGAGATTGTGACTGGTTTGTGATTTTTAAGAGATATGCTAAAAGATATCAAAAGAAGGAGGCAAACCAATGAAAAATTTTATTGTAGAGACAAAAAATTTGAAAAAATATTACCAGATGGGTGAGAATACGGTAAAGGCACTGGATGGCGTGGATTTCCGGGTAAAGGATCGGGAATTTGTTGCAATTATCGGGAAAAGCGGTTCGGGAAAGAGTACGCTTCTGCATATGCTTGGCGGGCTGGACGTGCCGACCGAAGGAGAAGTTTTGATTGATGGAAAGCGTCTTAAAGGACTGAAAAAGGAACAGCTTGCGGTCTTTCGCAGAAGAAAGATCGGGTTCATTTTTCAGAACTATAATCTTGTGCCGGATCTGAATGTCTATGAAAATGTCATTCTTCCGATCGAGCTGGATGGAAGGAAGGTGGATACAGAGTATGTAAATGGGATTCTGGAGCTTCTTGGACTTTCTGAAAAGAAAGAAGTGCTTCCGGGAACCTTATCTGGCGGGCAGCAGCAGAGAGTCGCGATTGCAAGGGCTCTTGCGGCAAAACCGGCAATCCTGCTTGCGGATGAGCCGACCGGAAATCTGGATTCTGCCACTAGCCATGATGTGCTTGGACTTCTCAAAATGGCGTCAAAGCAGTTCGGTCAGACCTTGATCCTGATTACGCATGATCGGGATATCGCGCAGCTTGCAGACCGGATTGTTCATATTGAGGATGGGAAAATCGTGGGAGACACCGGGAAGGAGCGTGAGGATCATGCTTAAAAATCCGAACCAGAAGGTGATCCGCAGGATGGCAGTCAATACACTGAAGATAAACCGAAGCAGGACGGTTACATTGTTTCTGGCGGTTCTTCTTTCTTCCTTTATGATTTTCACAATTTTCACCGTTGGAGAATCTTATTTCCGGCTTCAGAAAATCCAGAATATGCGGATGTCTGGAGCCAAATTTGATGCAATCATGTATGGCGTGACGGATGAACAGAGACAGATGTGTGAAAGCAATCCGGACATTGTCCAGACCGGTACAGCGGGTGTCTGTGGATGGGTAGAAGCAACCGATCAGGACTCCACGCCGGATGTTGGGCTGATTTGGGCGGATGACGGATACTGGAACAAGATGATGCAGCCGGTCATAGAAACGCTGGAAGGGAGCTATCCAACTGCGTTTGATGAGATTATGGTGACAAAATCTGCGTTAAAAGAATGCGGCTATGAAAATCTTGGTGTTGGGGATTCGATTACGATGACCTATGGAACTTATGATGGAATGACAGAGGGGACGTTTCGAATCAGCGGGATCTGGGACGGATATGGAGTGAAGAAGGTATTTTATGTCTCAAAAGCATTCTATGACCAGTCGGGATGGAGTCTTTCCAAGGCGGCTTCCGGGCGATATTATATGACCTTTAAACAGAAGCTTATGACGAAAAAAGCGCAGAATGCATTTATCAAAAGTATGAAGCTTGGAAAGCAGCAGAATCTGTTTTTTAATAGCGATTTTGGTGAAGCGGTTCAGATTCTGGCAGGTCTTGGTGGGCTGATCGCAGTGACCTGTCTGTGTGCATATCTGCTGATTTATAATATTATGTATCTTTCAGTAGCCGGGAAGGTCCGGTATTTTGGACTGCTTCAGACGGTGGGAATGACCGAAAGACAGATTAAGAAACTTTTGAAGGAACAGATGCTTCTGATTGGAACAGCCGGGATAGTTTCCGGATATGTGGCAGGGGGAATGGTGTCTTTTTTCCTGATTCCGCTGATTGTAAAAACGATGGGGATCCGGAAGAAATATGTGGGCTCTGCGATGGTTCGCTTTCATCCGGTTATTCTGTTGGCAACGATTGTTCTGGTTGGAGTTACGATTCATCTGGCAAGCCGGAAGCCTGCAAAAATGGCGGCAAATATTTCCCCGATCGAAGCACTTGGATATCGTCCAAGCCGCAGGAAAAAAAAGATAAGAAAATTCGGAAAGGGAACGATTGTCGGAAAACTTTCCAGAGAGCAGTTTGCCAAAGACAAGAAGAGAACGGCGGTGGTGCTGTTTTCTCTGGCGGCGAGCCTGTCGGTGTATCTTTGTGTTGTGACCATGCTGGACAGCCAGGCGGCGAGAACCATTGTCTCAAATTATATGGATACCGATCTGGTGATTACAAATGATACGGCATATAAGGAAAATGCGGCAGACAGAAGAGACATTCTGGATGAAAATCTGGTGAAAGAAATCCGGAAAAATGACGGAGTTTCGGAAGTACATCCGGTGGTGTACACGGAGATCACGGTTCCGTGGGAGCCGGATTTTGCAGAGATGTGGATGAAAGAATTTTATGCAAAATGGATGAGTATTCCGTATGAACAGGAGAAGGAAGAGTATCAGAAGCATCCGGAAAATTTCGGTTCTTCGATGATCGGAATTGATGAGCAAGAGTTTGGCTATCTGAACAAAACATTGGAAAATCCGGTGGATAAAGAAGATTTTTTAAGTGGCAAAGCCTGCATTATTTATAAAAATGGTCTGGATCTTGCGGATGCAGAGATTACAGGAAAAGAAGTGACCTGTGCGCTTCGAGGAGATCAGGAGAAGATGAAAAGATTTACGATTGCAGGAGTTACAAATGAGGCTTATTATACAGCGCTTCTTGGTTATCCACCGACGATCATAACCAGTGACCGGGTTGTAAAAGCATTTGCAGAAAATTCGATTACGTTGAAAATGAGTGTAAAATATAAAAAAGAATATGACAGAGCTACGGAACAGTCAGTTCTGAATTTATTAGAAGAAAGTGACGGCGCAAAAGATTTTTCATGGGAATCCAAGCTCGAAGAGGCGGATGAGATTGAAAGGGCACAGGGCAATATGCCGCAGATTGGGATTGGAATTGTGTTGATTCTGGCATTTATCGGGATTATGAATTATATCAATACCTTTGTGGTCAATATTCAGAGCCGGATGACGGAGCTTTCGGTTATGGAGAGCATCGGAATGACACCGGGGCAGCTCCTTGGAATGCTTGTCAGGGAAGGCGCGCTGTATGCAGGAGGCGCGTGGACGATTACGTTGACTGCGGGAATGGGAATTACGTATCTTTTTTATGAGGCGATGAATTACCGGAAGGTTGCATTTTCCGTGCCGATTTTGCCGGTGATTTTTGCGGCGGGGATCAGTTTGCTGGTGTGCATTCTGGTTCCGGTGGCGGCATGGAAGGGGATGGAAAGAAAAGGAACGGTTGTTGAGCGGATAAAAGGGATCGAGTGATGTTGGTGTGAAAAAAGAGTGGTTTGAAGAGAGAATAATTGGTATAATATGCAGTAGATTGAAGCGACAGCTGATAGCTGAAAGATATTGTAAAGGTGGGAAAATCAAATGGTAGAAAAATCAATATTTTCCGGGGAATCAAAAAATATTGAGTATAAGGTTATGCTGCCGGATAAAAGTGAAAAATACATGAAGACAATCATTGCTTTTGCAAATACACAGGGTGGAAAGCTGATTGTAGGAGTCGATGATGAAACACATCAGCAGGTATGGCAGAACATACGGTAAAATCTGAACAGCTTATTAACTGGAAAATTTTAAAACAAAGTGAAGAGCAGTTACTGGCAACCAATGCTTATGCATTACTTACTTCAGATTATTTTCCATTTTCCAAAACCCAGTGTGCAGTATTCAAGGGGACGGACAGGACAATATTTTTAGATAAACGGGAATTTACGGGGGCTTTATATACACAGATTGAAGAGTCCGTAGACTTTGTGTTAAGAAACATAAGACTTGGTGCAACGATTGACGGACTTGTCAGAAAAGAAAAATATGAACTTCCACCAGAGGCAATCAGAGAAATAATTATCAATGCGCACTGTCATCGAAATTTACTGGATGAATCATGTATTCAGGTTGCAATTTATGATAATCGTCTGGAAGTAACATCTCCCGGTGGTTTATATAATGGACTAACTTATGAAGAAATTATGAATGGTCATTCTAAAAACCGAAATAAAGGAATTGCTAATATATTTGGACAGATGGGACTTGTAGAAGCCTGGGGAAGCGGAATTAAAAGAATATTTAACAGTGCGAAAGAATATGGACTGACAGAGCCGAAAGTTCAGGAATTTGATAATATGTTCCGGGTGGAGTTGTTCCGACTGAACCAAGCGACTAACCAAGAAACTGACCAAACGACTAACCAAAAACAAGATAAAAACATCCAAGTTGTTGAGCAAGTATCAGAATTGTTTAATGAGAAAGAAAAAGAATTGGTGACTTTGATACAGAACAGGCCGACGATTACGCAGCATGAGCTAGCGGAGAGTTTAGGCTGGACAATTTCTAATGTAAAGTATTATATGACAAAATTGAAAGCTAAGCAGATTCTGAAAAGAGTGGGAAGTAATCAGAAGGGAAAATGGGAAATATTGCTAAAATAACAAAAGAGACAGATCATGTACAAGTTAACATCAGACAAAGAAATCAACTGTAAAAAAATCAAAATTCCATGTGAGGATGGAAAGTCTATTCCCACTCTGGTTCTGTCGCCAAAAACACCACAGAAAAAAGCCCCTGGAATTTTATGACTCCATAGTGACGGATATATGTACGGAATGAAGGAAATGGTTCATATGTCCAGAGTAGATATGTAGGGGAATTTTGTTGGAGGTTTGTGATATACTGAGGTTGGCTTCTTTAACTAAACGGTGTATGATGACTGAAAATTGAAAAAATTAAAATTGAGTCAATGGAATAAGCTTTGAAAGATGACTGAAAATGTAAAAATTGAAATTAGATCAACGAAATAAGATTTAATTAGAAAAAGGATCAGGAGATAAATAAATATGAAAAAAGTTCTGATACTTGGGTGTCCCGGTGCGGGGAAAAGTACATTTGCAAGAAAACTCAGAGACAAAACAGGACTTCCATTGTATTATCTTGATATGATCTGGCATAAGCCGGACAGGACAACGATAACAAAGCAGGAATTCGATGCAAAATTATCTGAGATTATAAAGCAGGAAGAATGGATTATCGATGGTAATTATGGAAGAACACTTGAAATGCGTTTTAAAGAATGTGATACGGTATTCTTTTTAGATCTGCCAACGAATGTGTGTCTTGCGGGCGCGGAAGGGCGTATTGGAAGTGAAAGAGAAGATATGCCATGGCAGGAAGAAGAACTGTCAGCAGAATTTAGAGATTTTATTATCAATTTTTCAAAGGATGAAATACCGGAAATCAATGAGATGTTAAGAAAATATAAGAATAAAAATATTATTATATTCAAATCGCGGGAAGAGATAGATGCATGGAAATGAGGAAGAGATGAAAATAAATGATCTGCAATCAGGGACATGAGGAGGAAATGAGGATGAATTTAGAAGAACAGAGACAGTTTATCTTAAATGGAAATATGTATAATGATTTGTCAGATGAGCTGGTGGAAGCACGTGAAAAGACGGTGTTTTTAACCAACGAATATAATGCAAGTTTTGGGAAACCGGCGGAAGAACGGGAAGCGATTCTGAAAAAACTGTTCAAATCCATTGGAAAAGGCGTTCATTTTGAGCCGAATTTCCGGTGTGAATTTGGATATAACATTTCAATTGGAAATAATTTTTATGCAAATTTTGACTGTATTATGCTGGATGGCGGTGGCATTGAGATCGGTGATAATGTCCTCTTTGGACCAAGAGTTGGAATCTATACCTCTAATCATGCAATGGATGCATGGGAGCGGACACACGGAGCCTGCTATGCGAAGCCGGTCAGAATTGGGAATAATGTCTGGGTTGGAGCCGGTGTGCATATTAACCAGGGCGTAACCATAGGTGATAATACGATCATAGGTTCCGGAAGTGTGATTACGAAGGATATTCCGGCAAATGTGGTTGCAGCTGGGGTTCCTTGTAAAGTGATCCGCGAAATAACGGAAGCGGATAAGACAGGATATCGTCCGTAGGGAATAAGAAGGCGAGATGAGCCAGGATGGAAAGGTTAAGAAAAAACAGCGAGAGGGAAATAAAGCTGAATGCAGAATATAATTGATGATGCAAAAAGTTATATAAAAATTATATTTGAAAATGATTATAGTGGTCATGACTATTTTCACTCATTACGGGTTTACGATATAGCACGAAAACTGGCAGAAAAAGAAGAAGCCGATATAAAGATTGTTTCTCTGGCAGCATTACTACATGATGTTGATGATAGAAAATTGTCGCCGCAGACGTATGAGAATAAAGAAAATGCGATTAAATTTTTAAAATGCATAAATATTTCTGAGAGTGATATTAAGAAAATATGTGATATTATTGATGAAGTTTCTTTCGAGGGGAACGATTCGGTGGTTCCAACGACAAAAGAGGGGAAATGTGTCCAAGATGCAGATCGACTTGATGCACTTGGAGCAATTGGTATTGCAAGAGTATTTGCATATGGTGGAAGCCATGACCGAAAAATGTATGATCCGAATATTTTCCCAAGAGTTGGAATGGATAAAATACAATATCAAAATGGAACTACGACTTCGATCAATCATTTTTATGAAAAATTATTTTTACTGAAAGATTTACTGAATACGGATAGCGCCAGAAAAATTGCAGAGAGAAGAGAAAAATTCATGAAGGTATATATAGAAGAATTTATGCTTGAATGGAATGGTGAGGAAGAAATATGCTAGAGGTCAGATTTTATGATAAAGTAGAAGATTCGCAATTAGATTTTGCAGTAATTCTTGCCAGAACTGGCGGAAAATGGGTATTTTGCAAACACAAAGAAAGGGATACCTACGAAGTACCTGGAGGACACAGAGAAGCAGGAGAGACCATTGAAGAAGCGGCAAAACGAGAATTAAAAGAAGAAACAGGAGCGGTGGACTTTAAGATCGAGCCAGTTTGCGTATATTCCGTGAAAGGGAAAACGAGAGTCAACAAAGATGAAGAAAAAGAGACCTTTGGAATGCTTTATACGGCAGATATTTTTTCATTTGAAGAGATACATAGTGAAATTGAGAAAATTGTCATATGCGATGAACTGATAAAAGACTGGACATATCCTTTAATTCAGCCGAAGCTGATTGAAGAAGCGGCAAGAAGAGGATGTTTATAAAGGAAAAATTGAGAATGATTGGCGAAGGGAGAGAACCAAAGAAAGTCGGAACTCCTTTACAATGGAAGAACATTCTGTGGTAAATCTTTTTGCCCTGTAAATAATAAGAAATTGACGAAAATTACCGGGGGGTATAATAAGCTTACGCTTTTATTTAAAGACGAAGCTATAATGAACAGGGAGGAAAAGAGATGAAGAGAAAAATTGTAATTGGAATGCTGGTACTTTCAATGGCTGTTTCGGCAACGGCGTGTTCATCAAAGAAAGAAGAGACTGCAAAGACCGAGACTTCACAGAGTACAGATACGGAGAAAGCTTCGGAGACAGCAGACGAGGCGGATTCTTCCGACGAAAGAAATGCATATGGTCTGACAGAAGAGGAGACAGAAAAGCTTGCAGAGCTGGTAAAAGAGAAAGTAAAGACACAGTATCTGGATAAATATGAGATTGATCCGGCAAGCTTTACATTTCCAGAGTATGAACCGATAGCAGAGAGAACAGAGGCAAAGGATTTATGGACTCCGCTGGACTGGAATTACTTACGCAGCTACGAATTGTCGACGATTGTTGTTATAGCAGAAGAAGCAGGGTATAAAGATAAAGGAATTGAAGATATATCTGAGGGAATCAAGGATGGAACAATTTCTTTTAAAGAAAGTGCGAAGGAACAAAACGAGACAAACTATGAGTGGTATGTTGAAAATAATCCGCAGAAAGGAGATTTGATAGGAGCTATTTACGAAGGAATCGCAGAATTTTTGAATGGACTGGATGACGCAGAGCGCGCAGAAGTTTTGTATGATGTTTGTGCAGCAAATGTTTATCAGGATGGAAACGGAGAAGATGAACAGGGCAGAGTACTTCATACGATGTTTGATCAGGTGATTATTGAGAATGTTTCTTTTAAATAAACAGTAAGAAGATAAACGACAGGGAGTTGCCACTTGTAACGACAAAAATCGTGAAGAGGTAACTCGCTGTTCATTTTTTGCTTAACGGGAAAAATCTTACTTCAGCAGATAAGAAGAAATATCTGATTTTGGAGTAAAAGGAGGTAAGGAGGATATTTAACATGAGGCTTGCGATGATACAAATATCAAATTCGGGAAGTGTAGAAAAGAATATGGAAAAAAGTCTGCATGCGATTGCAGAAGCAGCAGAAAATGGTGCATGTTGCGCAGGCAGAGCAGTTTTATGTATAATGTGGCGGAATCGTGTCAAAATATGATTGCTTGCATTAAAAAAATGACACGATTGACACGATTGTATATAATATAAATATATTCCCATTTTTGACAGTTGGAAAGATAAAAAATGGCTACAACCCCAGTAAACATGGGATCTGTAGCCGTTTTTCTTTTCGTAACGATATGTGCTATATTATGATTCTTTTGATTTAATCTGTTTCGTTTCTTTAATAATTGTTCTCATGGAGGATTTTGTAATGAATTCATAATCCGTTCTAAAACCGAATGTCTTGTGCAGAGAATCGGTTAATTCTGTTCTTGTGTAGGAAGGAATATAACCACTTGCTGTATTCAGCAGTGTCATTTGCATAGAACGTAATGTTCCAAGTATCTGACTAGCTGTATAAGCATCTCCGAGTTTCTTTTCTAATAACCGATAGAGAAGAAGACTGATATAGCAGGTCATGAAATGAGCTTTTATTCGATCATCTCTTCGTACATAGACGGGTCTGGCTTCAAATTCGGTTTTCATAATTCTAAAGTTTTCTTCTATTTCCCAACGCTGTTTATTAATCTGTATGATTTCGGAGACATCACCTTCCAGATTTGTAATAACAGCATAAAAGCCATCATACATTTCTTCTTTTTGAATCTGCTCTTCATCGATATCGTAAACTTGTTTATCAGCGATTTCTCCATCTGGCGTTACAGAAGTCTTCTTTACAAAACGCATTGGATCATTCTGATTTTTTCCTTTTCGTTTACGCCCAGGTGTGCTGATAATCTTTTCGGCACGTTCAATTTGGCGGGCATGAATTCTTCTTTGGTATGCTTTATACTTTGGAGAATAAGTAACGATCAGCGTTTCATCCATGTTCCCTGTAACCACAGGGACTTCTTTGTAATAAATAGTGTTATAAACTTCTTCATCAGTTTCATCAAGTGTGCGCAGATCTATGAATTTAGGGCTGCCGACTTTACGAAACTGAGTAGGATTCAGAGCAATCTCACGATCTTCTTTCTTCATCTTTTTAAGAGAATGCGTGATGATGTATGCCCGGTTTCCAAGACTGTTAAATCTTCGGTTTGCCGCACTTCCAAGACCGGAATCAGAACAGTAAATAAATTCACTGCAGTTAAAGTCTTGAAGGATCTTTGATTCCAGAGGCTTTAGCGTGGTCTGTTCATTTTGATTCCCTGGGAAAATATCAAATGCAAGTGGAATACCATCAGCATCCATAAATAATCCCATGGTAACGATAGGGTTAGGCCGGTTTTCTTTACTCTTTCCATAACGTTTTGAATCACTTTCTTCTTCAATTGTGTGAAAATTCACAAGATTCAGAAACTCTTTTTGATTATTTACATAATCATATTGATTTGTAAGAGAATAAGTTGTAAAAATCATACAAATACAACACCATAATTATTAAAAAACTGGTATAATATAATAGTGAAAAATTTATCAATTTCAATCTGCAGTGAAATGATAAAAGAACGGAAAAAAACAAATTGGAGGAACAGAAAATGAATGAATATTTTCCACATTTATTTGAACCAATTAAGATTGGAAAGACAACGATAAAGAACAGAATCTTTATGCCGCCGATTTCTACAAACATGGCAGATAAAGGCTATGTAACTGATGCCCTGGTTGAGCATTATTCAGCCAGAGCGAAGGGCGGAGTCGGACTGATCGTTACAGAAGTTACGACAGTAGAGCCGGTATATACATATTTACCGGGAGATATGTCGATCTATGATGATTCTTATATTCCGGGATGGAAGAAACTGGTAGATGCAGTGCATCAGTATGATACGAAGATCTTAGCACAGTTATTTCATCCAGCTTATATGGCATTTCCAATTCCGGGAACACCACAGCTGATCGCACCGTCCAATGTTGGACCTTATTATGCAAAATCAGCACCGAGAGCAGTAACAGTAGAAGAACTGCATGTACTTGTTCAGCAGTTTGGAGAGGCAGCACGCCGTTTCCAGATTGCGGGAGGTGACGGAGTTGAAATCCAGTGTGCACATGCACATGGACTGCTCGGTGGATTCCTTACACCACTTTATAACAAGAGAACCGATGAGTACGGCGGAGACATTAACGGACGGCTCAGACTGACACTTGAAGTAATCGCAAAGATTCGTGAACTTTGCGGTGATGACTTTATTATTGATGTCCGTATTTCAGGAGATGAATACAGTGAAGGTGGTCTGACACTGAACGATATGATCTATGTATCCAAACAGCTTGAGAAAGCAGGCGTTGATTTTATCCATGTTTCCGGAGGAAATACAATCAAGAGAGGAAGTTCCATGCCTGCACCTGGCACATCACCTGCACCTCATGCACATGCAAGTGAGGAGATCAGAAAGCATGTGAACATTCCGGTATCTACCGTTGCAAGAATCAATGAGCCATGGATAGCGGAAGAACTTATCGCAAACGGAAAGACAGATATCTGTATGATCGGTCGTCCAAATCTGTGTGACAGCGAATTTGTTAATAAAGCCGCAGAAGGAAAAACAGACGATATCCGTCCATGTATCGGATGTGGACGCTGCCTGACAGGAATCATGTTTGGGAATCCGATCAGTTGTACAGTGAATCCATCCGTAGAGTCTGACGAGATTAAAGAAGCAGACGAGAAGAAGAAAGTTCTTGTGATCGGTGCGGGTCCGGCAGGAATGGAAGCAGCTTATGTTGCCAAGAAACGCGGACACGAAGTTGTTCTCTGTGAAAAGAGCGGTGAGTTTGGAGGTCTTTTAAGACTTGCAGCAGTTCCAATCGCCAAGCAGGAACTTTGTAAAGTGATTAAATTCATGGCACGTCGTCTGAGAAATGAAGGAATTGAAGTTCGTATGAACTGCGAAGTAACACCGGAAATGCTTGCGAGAGAATTTAAGGATTATGAGGTTGTCTGTTCTACAGGAGCAGTTCCGAAAGAAATCCCTCCATTCAAAGTATTTAAGCAGACAATGACAGCTGATGACGTTCTTGCCGGAAGAAAATATCCGGGAAGAAAGATTGTTATTCTTGGAGGCGGATCGGTCGGATGTGAGACAGCAGATTATCTTGCACCACTGATTGATGACATGTTCCCTGCAAACCGTGACATTACAGTGATCGAGATGACGCCATCACTGATGCCGGGAGAAGGCGGAGCAGCTAAGAGCCAGCTGACAATGAGACTCAAGAGAAAAGGCGTGAAGATTGAACTGAACAGTCAGGTGACAAAGGTTGATGAGAATACGATCACTTATGAGAAAGACGGACAGGAATATCATATTACAGATGCGGATACACTGATCTTTGCAGTCGGTTATGCACCGAACAAGGTAGAGAATACAGAAGAGAGATTTCATTTTATCGGAGACTGCGATAAAGTCGGAACGCTGAAAGATGCAATTAGTGCAGGACATAAACTGGCAGAAGAACTGTAATCGAAAAAAGGAGAAAAAAGATGGGGAATAAATTATCAGAACCAATTAAAGTTGGAAATCTTACTTTTAAAAACAGAATCATGTTTCCACCGCTTACAACAGGATATGAAGAAAGAGACGGGTCTATTGGAGAGAGAAGTCTGAACTTCTATGAAAGACTTGCGAAAGGTGGAGCAGCGTATGCTGTTATCGGAGATGTAGCTCCTGTAAGAACAGCTTCACCGACACCAAAGCTTTATGATGACAGCCAGATTCCGGTATATAAAAATCTGGCAGACACATTACATAAGTATGACTGTAAGCTCGCACTTCAGCTGTTCCATCCGGAATATGATGTTCCGGGTGTTGGACGCATGATCATGGAAGCAGGTATTGCAAGACAGACTGCGGCAAAAGCACAGGCAGAGGGAAATGCAGAAGAAGCAAAGAAACAGATGGAAGAATGTGACAGACTTACAAAAGGCGCTTATGCAAAGCTTCATCATGATATGCAGCATTTTGTTACAGAGGCATCTGTCGAGCAGTTAGAAGATATTAAAAACAGCATCGCTGCATGTGCAGCAAAGGCACAGAAAGCAGGAATTGATGCGATTGAAGTACATGGAGACCGTCTTCTTGGTTCCCTTTGCTCAAAAATCCTGAACCATAGAGAAGATCAGTACGGAGGAAGTCTTGAGAATCGTACAAGATATGCACTTGAAGTAGTAGCAGCAATCAAAGAAGCAGCACCGGATCTTATGATCGAGTATAAACTGCCGATTATTACAGTAAATCCAGATGGATCACTTCGTGGAAAAGGTGGACTTGAGGCAGAAGAAGGAATCCGTTTTGCCAAGATGCTTGAAGAGGCAGGAATCGATATGATCCAGGTTGCTCAGGCGAACCATACAGGAAATATGGGAGATACAATCCCGCCGATGGGAGATGTTCCATATAACTGGACTCTTCCGGTTGCAAGAGAGGTGAAAAAACTGGTATCTGTTCCGGTTGCAACAGTTGGTCGTGTTGTCAGTTTAGAAGCAGGAGAAAAGATCCTCGAAGACGGAGATGCCGATATCGTAGCTTATGGACGTTCCATGCTTGCAGATGCAGATATTGCAAATAAAGCTGTATCCGGAGAGTGCATCAGAGAATGCTTGAACTGTAATAAAGGATGCGTAGATGCAATTCAGGGCCGCAGATACATTTCCTGTGTATTGAATGCAGAGAATGGAAATGAAGGAACAGTATTTATCAAACCTACAGACGAGAAGAAAAGGGTAGCAGTTGTAGGTGCCGGAATCGCCGGACTTGAGGCAGCAAGAGTTGCAGCAAAACGCGGGCATGAAGTAACGGTATTTGAAAAATCAGATAAGATTGGCGGACAGATCCATCTGGCAGCAGTTCCACCGAGAAAGAGCGAGATTTTAAGATCTATTGAATATTATGAGAAGATTCTCCCGGAACTTTCGGTAGATGTAAGATTAAATGCAGAAGCAGATTGTGAAGAGCTGAATAAGTTTGATCATGTAATTCTTGCAATCGGTGCACATAACATGGATCTTCCAATGTCTGTTACAGACAGCAATGTTGTTTCTGCATGGGATGTTCTTGCAGGATGTGAAGTAAGTGGAGCTTGTGCTGTGCTTGGTGGTGGATTAGTAGGAACTGAGACAGCAGAATTCCTTGCACAGAAAGGTCTGAAAGTAAGCATTATTGAAATGTTGGATCGGATCGCAACAGGAGAATCCGAGACAGTAATGCCATTGATCAAAAAAGACTTCGAAGAGCATGGTGTTAAAGAGTATGTGAATACAAGAGTAAATTCTATTGAGAAAAATGTAATCCATGCTGTGAATACAAAAGACGAGTCAGAGGTTACAATTGAGGCTGATACAATTGTAAATGCACTCGGATCTAAGAAGAATCTCTTCGACGATAGCAAGTTGACAGTTCCGTTTGTATATGTTGGAGACTGCAGTGGCGAGAGAACAGCAGATATCTCAGCAGCGATCCGCAGCGGATATCAGGCTGGAAATGAGATCTGAGAATTTTTTGATTTTATTCAGTGAGAAAATAAGTAAAAAACAGGGTGATGCTGTAAACAGAAAATCTGTAGACAGTATCACCCTGTTTCAGTTAGTGCGCCTAGCGGCGCACGTTTCTAACGGGTTAAAGTCCCAAATCTGCCCGGTAGTGGGAAGGATACTCCGTCTCCAGTAAGACGAGTTGAGATTCCCAAAGCAGATGCCAATCTGACGACAGTCAAGAAAGCCATGATAAAAGAAAGACTGATAAACAGTGGCTTTTATGATTTAGCCACAGCCTATCAGTCTGTGCACGTCAACTATTGAAACCGCCGTGTACCGAACGGTACGCCAGACTGTCTAACAATTAAGAAAAATGCTATAATAAAACTATCAAATACAGTATCGTAGGGGGATTCGTTATGGCATATATTGTTGGCACAGATAGATATCAGACAACAGATACGCCGGAGTCGGAAGTGAAGGATGAAAAGAATCCAGAAACGGATGAGGAGGATACACAGAAATTAAGCGATGAGGAAGAAAAAGTTCTGGAGTATGCCGGAAATTGTGAGGATTTTACAAAGAATGATGTTGTGAGTCTGCTTAAAGTAAGTGCATCAACTGCAGCAAGAGTGATAAGAGGACTTGTGGAAAAGAATTTCCTGAAACGGAATGGAAAAGCGAGAAGCACCTATTATACACTTCAAAAATTTTAAAATGAGAAAAATTCTTCTTGCAATATACCCTCATGGGGTATATAATAACCCTCGTAAAGAGAAAAGATAAGAGGTGAGATACATGGAAGAAAAGAAAGAATGTTGTCACTGTCACAAGAAAAAAGAGCGATCTGAAAAGGAATACAAGGACATGATCAATCGTCTGAACCGGATTGAAGGACAGGTCAGAGGTGTGAAGCGCATGGTAGAAGAAGATGCATACTGTCCGGATATTCTGATTCAGGTATCAGCGATCAATGCAGCACTCAACAGTTTTAATAAAGTCCTTCTGGCGAATCATATCCGTACCTGCGTGGCAGAGGATATCCGAGAGGGAAAAGATGAGACAATTGATGAGCTGGTTGCAACGCTTCGGAAACTGATGAAATAACAGGAGTGTATTAGATTTTCAGCTGAAAAGCGCAGGGAAATCTTTATAATAAAAAAGGCAGACAAAGCCAAAGAGTGAGGTGGATTTTGTGGAACAATATACAGTAACAGGAATGAGCTGTGCTGCCTGCAGCAGCAGAGTAGAAAAGGCAGTATCGAAGGTGCCGGGCGTTACAAGCTGTTCGGTCAGCCTTCTGACGAATTCCATGGGTGTGGAGGGAACTGCATCCCAGTCGGAGATTATTGCAGCGGTTGAGGCAGCAGGATACGGTGCTTCGGTAAAAGGGGCAGATGCAGGAGCAAAAAGTAAAGGTGCTTTGATGGATGAAGATGCCCTGAAAGACCGGGAGACACCGGTTATGAAACGGCGCCTGATCGCATCCCTTTGTTTTCTGATCCCGCTGATGTACATTTCCATGGGGCATATGATGTGGAACTGGCCACTGCCGGGATTTCTGGATGGAAATCATGTGGCAATGGGACTGATCCAACTGTTGTTTACCGGAATTATCATGGTGATTAACCAGAAGTTCTTCATCAATGGATTTAAGGGACTCCTTCATGGCGCGCCGAACATGGATACTCTGGTTGCACTGGGATCAGGAGCATCCTTTATTTACAGTACCTATGCCTTATTTGCAATGACCGATGCACAGGTGAAGATGGATATGGAAGGCGTGATGTCTTACATGCATGAATTCTATTTTGAGTCAGCAGCCATGATCCTGACACTGATCACAGTCGGAAAGATGCTGGAGGCACATTCCAAAGGAAAGACAACGGATGCGTTAAAGAGTCTGATGAAGCTGGCTCCGAAGACAGCAGTTGTCCTGAAAAATGGTGTGGAAATAGAAGTTTCCATCGACCAGGTGAAAAAAGGTGACATTTTTGTAGTAAGACCGGGTGAAAATATACCGGTAGACGGTATCGTGCTGGAAGGAACCAGTGCGGTCAATGAAGCAGCACTCACCGGAGAAAGTATCCCGGTCGATAAAGCAGAAGGCGACAAGGTATCCGCAGCAACCATGAACCAGTCCGGTTTCCTTAAATGCGAGGCAACCAGAGTCGGAGAGGATACTACCCTTTCGCAGATCATTCAGATGGTCAGCGATGCAGCCGCGACCAAAGCACCAATTGCAAAGATTGCAGACCGGGTATCCGGCGTATTTGTACCGGCGGTTATTACGATTGCGGTACTGACAACGATCGTATGGCTGATCGCAGGGCAGAGCGTTGGATTTGCACTTGCAAGAGGAATTTCCGTGCTTGTGATCAGCTGCCCTTGTGCGCTGGGACTTGCCACACCGGTTGCCATTATGGTTGGTAACGGGATGGGGGCGAAGAACGGAATTATGTTCAAGACGGCAGTATCCTTGGAAGAGACAGGGAAAATGCAGATCGTAGCTCTGGATAAGACCGGAACCATTACAAGCGGCGAACCGAAAGTAACCGATATGATACCGGCAGAGGGTATCTCAGAAGAAGAACTTTTAGGATTTGCCTATGCACTGGAAAGAAAGAGTGAACATCCAATGGCACGTGCGATTTTGCAGGAAGCAGAGGAGCGTAGAATCGATGCGGATGAAGTAGAAGATTTCCGGGCAGTTCCTGGAAACGGACTTTCCGCAGTCCTTGCAGGAAAGACCATTTATGGCGGCAATAAGAAATTTATCCAGGCCAAGACTTCTGTGGATGCAGGAACGCAAAAAAAAGCAGAAGATCTGGCAGCAGAAGGAAAGACTCCGCTGTTTTTTGCAAAAGAAGACCAGCTGGTTGGAATCATTGCGGTAGCAGACGTTATCAAAGAGGACAGCCCGGAGGCAGTCAAAGAACTGCAGAATATGGGAATCCATGTAGTCATGCTGACTGGTGATAATGAGAGAACTGCAAAAGCAATCGGACGGCAGGCTGGCGTAGATGAAGTTATCGCAGATGTTCTTCCGGATGGAAAAGAAGCAGTTATCCGGAAATTGAAGAAAAAAGGAAAAGTTGCCATGGTCGGTGACGGAATCAATGATGCACCGGCACTTACCAGAGCGGATATGGGAATTGCCATCGGTGCGGGAACGGATATTGCCATTGACGCGGCAGATGTAGTATTGATGAAAAGCCGGTTAAGTGATGTGCCGGCAGCCATCCGCATGAGCAAGGCAACCTTAAGAAATATCCATGAGAACCTGTTCTGGGCATTCTTCTATAATGTAATTGGAATACCGCTTGCAGCAGGCGCATGGTATCCGCTTTTCGGGTGGAAATTAAATCCGATGTTTGGCGCAGCGGCAATGAGTCTTTCAAGCTTCTGCGTAGTAACCAATGCACTTCGTCTGAACTGGTTCAAGATGTATGATGCCAGCAAGGATAAGAAGATAAAGTCAAAAGTCAGAGAAATTAAGGAGGAAAAGACAATGACAAAAACAATGAAGATCGAAGGTATGATGTGTGGACACTGTGAGGCAACTGTAAAGAAAACTCTGGAAGCAATCGAAGGAGTAGAAGGGGCAGAAGTAAGCCATGAAAATGGAACAGCAGTTGTAACCCTGGCAGCAGAAGTCGCAGACGAGGTACTGAAAAGAGCTGTCGAAGACAAAGACTACAAAGTGACAGGGATTGAGTAGGATTAAGTTCGAAAAATAAAGATTGTTAGAAATTACAATACTATAAAGAAGAAAAACATGGAGAAAACCATTATTTTGATTGATTTATTATGAAATAAACAATCAAAATAATGGTTTTTGTTTACAAATATTAGATTTTGTGATTTAATAAAGAAAAAGTCGGGAATCATAAAACTGGAAGGTGAATTTATGAGAGAAAGGTTATTTATAACACCAGAATATACGACTGCAAAGGAAATTAAACAGATTCGGAAAGGATTGCATTTGACGCAGAAAGAGTTTGCAGAATTTATCAATTGTTCCAAGCCGACGGTAGAACGTTGGGAGAGAAGCGAAGAAGTGATTCGCGGACCAATTGTTCCATTATTAAAAATGTTGCAGAAATATCCGGAATATGAGCAGGAAGTGAAGGTGCCGGAAAAAGTGTGGCCGCTCAGAATATGGTATATGTATGAACAGAATGTATGCACTTTGATTGATGTGAATGAGCGGGAACGAAAAGTGAAAATAAGAAATTATACAGATAAGGTTATGTTCCGTGCTTTTGGTACGGTAGAAGATCCGAATTATAATGATTATCAGGAGTTCCTGGAGTCAAGATGTTTCCCGGAAAGCCGAGATAAGATGAAATTGATATTGAAGGATCTGGGACTACCATTTTATGATCCAATTATGATTATAGAGAAGACTGAAGGACGAATGGCAGAAGATGATTTTTGGATTCGCATAGAGAGGTAGATACATGATAGAATTATTTGAGCAGAATATTCGGACAAATGACCGGCAGTCTTCAAAAGGGAACCAGTTAAAATGGGAAAATGAGGGAATATGGTATAAAGCAGATTATACAGGTTATGAAGGTCTGTCGGAATATATGATTTCCCATCTCCTGAAAAAGTCAACCCTGACAGAGAATGAATTTGTAGGCTATGATCTGGAAAAAATAAAATACGGCACTGTGATTTATAATGGTGTGAAGAGCAAAAATTTTCTAAGTGAAGATTGGCAGATTATCACGCTGGAGCGGTTGTTCAAGAACTTTTTCGGAGAAAGTTTATACAAAGCTTTGTATAGAATACCAGAACATGAAGAACGCTTACCTTTTTTGGTGCAGCAGGTAGAACGAATGACAGGACTTCAGAATTTTGGCATTTATATGAATAAATTGTTGACGATTGACGCATTTTTTCTGAATGAAGATCGTCACACACATAATATTGCGGTTCTGATGAATGGAAAAGGAGACTATGCATATTGTCCGATTTTTGATAATGGGGCGGGATTACTGGCAGATACAACGATGGATTATCCTTTGTCGGGAGATGTTTATGCGCTTATGGATCGTGTTCAGTCAAAAACAATAAGTAGTGAATTTGATGAACAATTAGATATTTCGGAATCTCTGTATAAAATAAATCTGAGGTTTCAATTTACGAAAAATGATGTAATAGAATTGCTTAAAAAAGCAGAGGAATATCCAGAAGAAATCCGAAATCGGGTAGAAATGATTATATTTGCACAGATGCGAAAATATACTTACTTATTTTCGTAAGTGGTGCACTGAGTGACATATTCCTGAATACTTGTTAACTAAGTAAAAATATGCTATGCTTAAAAAATGATTATAGGAATTTATGAGGAGACCAGAGCTGAATATGAACTATAATTTACCAGACCGGGTATTGAGGGAACTTTCTTATTTTGCACAAAAGTATTCTATTGAAAAAATCATACTGTTTGGTTCTCGTGCGCGAGGAACGAATGCAGAAAGAAGCGATATAGATATCGCTGTATATGGTGGAGATTTTGACCACTTTTATTGGGCTGATTAAAGAAAAAGTACATTCACTCCTGATGTTTGATATTGTACAGGCAGATGCAGCAATTTCAGATGAATTGAAACAAGAAATAGGAAGGGATTAGATACCAATGATACAGGATATTAATCCACATCAATTACATAATGAATATAATCCGGATGCCAAAGTGCAGGAGAACAGCCCTGTTTTAAATATCTACAATGGAAAGGTGCTGGTTCATACAGAGAAATTCGACAATCATATTATAGCATTCCCATTGAAGAAAGAAATGCCGGAAGAGCTGGAATATATCTATCTTTTTAAGGTGGACGACATCGAGTATTTTCTGTGGAACGAGGAGCTTCGGGAAGACTTGATTCCGGAGGGGTATGCATACGTTGAAGAGAGAAGTATGCGAAAAGAGGGTAACGGTCCATGTGAAGAGGTCTTTGCAGCTACGACAGGAAAACACTTGTCGGATTGGTACAGAGACACCCAGTTTTGCGGAAGATGCGGGACAAGGATGGCGCTTCACGACAAGGAACGTGCAATGAGTTGTCCGGCTTGTGGTTATGTGGCATATCCGCGGATTATGCCGGCGGTTATCGTGGGCGTGAAAAATGGGGATCAATTACTGCTTACCAGATATCGTACAGGTTTTGCTTATAATGCATTGATCGCAGGTTTCACGGAGATTGGAGAAACAGTAGAAGAAACGGTTATGCGTGAAGTAATGGAAGAAACCGGGATCAGGGTTAAAAATATCCGTTATTATAAATCTCAGCCATGGGGAACTGCAAATGACCTTCTCCTTGGATTTTATTGTGAGGTGGATGGGGATGATACCATGGAATTGTCAAGAAAAGTGTAGTCGTTAAAACTCACTAAATTCTATCAGTTCCTAAGCTGCAAGAAGATCTTCCTGCAGCAGACGATATACAGCAGGAGGATATCCTCCCGGATTCGCC
>Ga0129313_1000353_pt1 | contig 41984 bp, 43 predicted proteins | sample O1105metagenome_FD_94436 | JGI IMG/M metagenome (GOLD analysis project Ga0129313, IMG submission 94436) | Orangutan group fecal microbial communities from fecal samples from Wisconsin, USA - O1105 metagenome | ecosystem: Host-associated > Mammals > Digestive system > Large intestine > Fecal...
GGTTATGACCTGTTCCGGTACCTTTGGTTCCGGTATGGAATACGGCGAGATGATCGATCTTGACCGTCTCGGCGCTGTTGTAACAAAAGGAATCGCAAACGTGCCGTGGCCGGGAAATCCGACACCGCGAGTGACGGAAGTTTACGGTGGAATGTTAAATGCTATCGGGCTTCAGGGACCGGGCGTCGACGTGTTCATGAAGCGCGATGTCCCGTTCTTAAGACAGCATGACACAAAGATCATTGTCAATGTCTGCGGTAAGTCCGAGAGCGACTATGTGGATGTTGTGGAGCGCCTCGCTGACGCTGACGTGGATATGCTTGAGATCAATATCTCCTGCCCGAACGTAAAAGAGGGCGGAATTGCATTCGGTCAGGATCCGAAATGCGCGGAGCAGATCACAAAGGCCGTAAAGAAGGTCGCAAAGCAGCCGGTGATCATGAAGCTTTCCCCGAACGTAACGGATATCGCTGAGATGGCGAGAGCCGTTGAGGCGGGCGGAGCGGATGTGGTTTCCCTGATCAACACGATCACAGGAATGAAGATCGATATCAACAAGCGTACATTCGCTCTGGCAAACAAGACCGGCGGTATGTCTGGTCCGGCGATCAAACCGGTGGCTGTCCGCATGGTATATCAGGTTGCCAACGCTGTGAAGATCCCGGTGATCGGAATGGGCGGCATTATGACGGCTGAGGACGCGCTGGAGTTCATCCTCGCAGGCGCTACGGCGGTGTCCATCGGAACCGCCAACTTCATCAACCCGGATACGACGATCCGGGTGATCGAGGGCATTGAGGCATATATGAAGAAATACGGTGTGGAGGATATCCACGAGTTGATCGGTGCTGTGCACTAAGATTATTATTTTGAAAGGAAGTTTTAGGTAATGGAAAAGTACAAGCAGGAATTTATTGAATTCATGGTTGATTGCGGCGTATTAAAATTTGGAGATTTCGTAACAAAGAGCGGAAGAAAGACTCCGTTTTTTGTGAACACAGGCTTCTACCGCACAGGTGCTCAGCTCAGAAAGCTCGGCGAGTATTATGCGAAGGCGATCAATGATACATTTGGAACAGATTTCGATGTTCTGTTTGGACCGGCGTACAAGGGAATTCCGCTGACAGTCGCAACAAGCATGGCGATCAGCGAGCACTTCGGTGCAGACATCAAGTACTGCTCCAACAGAAAAGAAGTAAAGGATCACGGCGACAAGGGAATCCTTCTCGGCAGCCCGATCGCTGACGGTGATAAGGTTGTTATCATCGAGGACGTAACAACAGCTGGCACTTCCATCGAGGAGACACTTCCGATCATCAAGGCACAGGGCGATGTCGATGTTCTCGGTCTTGTTGTGTCCGTAGACCGCTGCGAGAGAGGTAAAGGTGAGAAGTCCGCTCTTACCGAGATCCAGGAGAAATACGGTTTCCGCACAACAGCGATCGTAACCATGAAGGAAGTTGTTGAGCACCTTTACAATAAAGAGTACAAGGGAAAAGTTATCATCGACGACACATTAAAAGCAGCGATCGACGCATACTATGAGCAGTATGGCGTAAAATAAGAAGGAGCGGTTTTATGGAAAAGATTTATAAGACCATGAGAAACACAGGCGCAGCGAGTATCGCGGTTGGAGTTATCGTTGCTTCTGTCGGACTTGCTGCCGGGATCATCGCGATCGTGAACGGGGCACTGCTTCTTAAGAGAAAATCAGAGATTACATTTTAATGAAGATGGGCAGCTGTGAGGGGACGAAACAGCTGCAACAGGATTTCATAAAAGATGATGCAGCGGGAGATGCGGCTATATAGGCGGCATCTCCTTTCCTGCTTTTTTCTCAAAGCACCTGTTTCAGAAACAGGTGGTGGGGAGAGGATCAAAAAGTGAATGGTAAAGATAAAATCGGTAGATGATTTTATCTTATATGGAGACATTTAATAATGAAAAAACACAGACATCGGATTCTGGGGGCGGTTCTTTTCGTCCTGTATCTGGTTCTGCTGACATATTTCCTGTTTTTTGCCGAAGAAATGGGGCGCAGCCCCGACGCAAGGGCTGAATATTCCTATAACCTGACCCTTTTTAAAGAGATTCGGCGTTTTATTTTATACAGGGACATTCTTGGCTGGCGCGCGGTGTTCTTAAATATTTTTGGAAACGTGCTGGCGTTTATGCCGTTTGGATTTTTTCTGCCGGTCATCTGGGAGCGGACGAGACACTGGTATGTGACGGTGATCCTGAGCTTTTCCATGAGTCTTTTCGTTGAGACCATGCAGCTTGTGGAAAAAGTCGGAAGTTTTGACGTGGATGATCTGTTCATGAATACCATCGGCGGTTTTGTCGGGTATATCATTTTCACCCTCGCGAGAGGCGTTTGGGAGAGATACAGTGGAACGAATCGGAAATAAAGTATCGTATATTAAAAAGCCGTTTGCAAAGAACAGTTTTGTGGCGGCAGGCCTTGCGGCAGCGGCGCTTCTTTTTTATGCCGCCGCCATTGGCCTTTCTTATCATACCCAGGGAAATGCGCCTCTTGCGGCAGCGGCTCTGGGTTTTTGCAGTATTATCATCGCGGTGTCAGCGGTCGTTTATAGTGCTTTCGCGATGATGGAGAAAGAGAAAAATTATCTTCTGGCGAAGATCAGTCTTGCGGCGGCGGGGATCCTGCTGTTCGTGTGGGTACTGATGATCGTATTTTCGTTATAATGAAATGGAGGCAGACACATGGGACAAGATCTGATCAGAGAGCGCTATGACCTTTCCATGGCGCGGATCCGGGATTTTCTGACGGAAGAGACGGTGCCGGAAATTTACCGGGATTATTTTAGAAATATAGCAGAACTGATCATCCAGTGCGGCGATGTCTTAAAGGCAAGAGAGAACGGAAGTCTGGATAAGATGACACTGGAGAGTGGAAGAACATTAAATCATAAGCTTTATGCGGATATTCTCCCGGAAAACTATGAGACCAGCTACGCAAACCCGTCCTATGCGGTAAAGATATTTGGCGAGGAGTATGGAAAGCTTCTTTCTTATCTCTGTGCGGAGATCCGCGGAGATATCGTCTATGCTTTTGAGGGACGTGTTCTGGACCTTGTGATCGGAAACGAGGCGTTGATCGAGATCTACAACTTGTTTGAGGGAGAGATACTTCCGGCTGCAAAGGAGATCAGGGACATTCTTTACTGGAGCGCCAGCGACTACTGTGATGTGACGCTGACCTACCGTGTGCGGGAAGGCGTGGATCCGACGCTTGATTTCGCGAAGAAGATCATTATGGAGAGTGACCTTTCCGATCTCTCGTATCTCTATCGTTTCGGTGCATATATTTCCCCGGAAGAGGAGAAGACAGCGGCGTTTTTAAACAGCCTGCCGGAGGAAGAGATCAGGAAGATGGCAGATACCTATACTGACGGATATATCCGTGGATTTGAGGTCATGGGCCGGGATCTTTCAAAGAAGAAGACGGTGTCAGTGCGTTATCCGATCGGTTTTGAACGCATGGTACGCCAGGCAGTAAAAAATTTCGAAGCGGCGGGACTTTCCGTGATCTTCTGCAGAAGTGCGGTTGGCAGCATCAATCGGAATCCGGCAGGGCACAGCGGATACGCATCCTCTTCCCCGAACAGACAGTATGATTATGACCATCGTTATGACAGCGCGGTCTATATGGACAAGGCGTTCCGCGACCGGAAGATCGGTGTTTTAAAGACTGCCTATGAGCAGTATAAGGAGGAAGCGGCAGCCTACGCAGGACCGGCGGTCATCGAAACCTTCGGTGAGCCGGGCTTTGAACCGGTGAACAAATCGGAGGCATGGGCGTTTACGGAGAAACAGCAGAACCTTTATCTGGAATACCGGAATCTTTCCATGCCAGTGGTGAACGAATATATTCCGGGGGATGAGACGAGCTTTACGATCATCGCGTTCCCGGTTCCGGCGATCGGGGAACACTTCCCGGAAATATTTAAAGAGACGATCCGGATCAACACTCTGGACTACGAGCTTTACCGCGATATGCAGCAGAAGATCATCGATGTGCTCGATACGGTAGAGTATGTGGAAGTGATCGGAAAAGGTGAGAACCGGACGAACATGCAGGTACGTCTGGCGGCCCTTTCTGATCCGGAAAAGCAGACGAAGTTTGAGAACTGCGTGGCCGATGTGAATATTCCTCTCGGTGAGGTATTCACTTCCCCGAAGCTTGCGGGGACGAACGGAATCTTAAATGTGGGAACGGTCTATATCGGAGATATCCAGTACCGGAATCTTATGATGGAGTTCAAAGATGGACGTGTGGTTTCTGCAGTCTGCGACAACTTTGCGGAAAATGGAGAGATCGATAAAGAGGCGGGACACCGCCTGATCGTGCAGGGGATCATGAATGGACATGAGACACTGCCGCTTGGTGAGTTCGCGATCGGAACGAACACGACGGCTTATGCGATGGCGGAGAAATTCGGGATCCTTGACCGCCTTCCGATCCTTATCGTCGAAAAGATGGGACCGCATTTTGCAGTGGGTGACACCTGTTACAGCTGGTCTGAGGACAGTCCGATGTATAATCCGGACGGTAAGGAGATGATCGCCAGGGACAACGAGATTTCCATATTAAGGAAGGAAGATGTCTCCAGGGCATATTTCGGTGTCCACACGGATATCACGATCCCGTATCAGGAACTGGAGAGAATTTCTGCAGTCCATATGGACGGAACGAAGACGGATCTCATACTTGACGGAAGATTTGTGCTGGCGGGGCTGGATGAATTAAATAAGCCGTTAAAACTTAAATAAATAGCAGATGGGGGCAAATGGCAGTTTGCCCCCATTGCCTGTGAAGCACCCTGAAAGGAATCCTGAAGTGATCTGTTTCAGGGTGTTTTTGCGCGGGGTGTCACGTCACTGCATGAAGTTGGCAGAATCTATGGATTCCTACTTGACGTGCATGAAAAAACCTTGTATTATGATTGATAAGGAAACATTGTTACTAAAAAGCTATTTATTAGAAAAACTTATCAATAATCGTTACACTCATAAGGAGAAAAGCAATGGCAAAAGTTGGAATTGTAATGGGCAGCGACTCAGATATGCCGGTTATGGCGCAGGTTGCCGAAGTACTGGAACAGTTTGGTATTGATTTTGAAATGACGATCATTTCCGCTCACAGAGAGCCTGATACATTTTTTGAGTACGCAAAGAGCGCCGAGAGCAGAGGCATGAAGGTTATTATCGCCGGCGCAGGAAAGGCAGCACATCTTCCGGGAATGTGCGCAGCGATCTTCCCGCTTCCGGTCATCGGAATCCCGATGAAGACTTCTGATCTGGGCGGTGTAGATTCCCTCTACTCGATCGTTCAGATGCCGTCCGGTATCCCGGTAGCGACAGTAGCGATCAACGGCGGAAAGAATGCCGGTATCCTTGCGGCAAAGATTCTCGCGGCATCCGATGAGGATCTCCTTGAAAAGTTAAAAGCATATTCCGAGAAGATGAAGACGGAAGTAGAGAACAAGGCAGAAAAGCTTGATCAGATCGGATACAAAGAGTATCTTGCATCCATGAAAAAGTGATCGTAACTGTTCAGTACCCTCACAGTTACGCGCAAAAATCCATTCCAAATCGGCTGTGCCGATAGGATTTTTGTCTTCTATTCTAAGTTTTCTTACGGTCAGCGCAGTAAATGCGCAGACCTATTGAATAGTTACAAGTGATCAACAGCTGTGTTGAAATAGTAACGAGTAAAAGCTGGGACATGACGGCAGATCATATGCCGGAAGAATGTCCGAAACTTAAGATTCTCCAGGAGGAAATACATATGGATTACAAGAAAGCCGGAGTTGATATCGAGGCTGGTTACAAGTCTGTAGAACTGATGAAAGAGCACGTAAAGAAAACGATGCGTGAGGAAGTTTTAGGAGGTCTTGGCGGATTTTCCGGTGCATTCTCCCTCGCAAAGATCAAAGATATGGAGGAGCCGGTCCTTCTCTCCGGTACCGATGGATGCGGAACAAAGGTAAAGCTTGCGATGATCATGGATAAGCATGACACGATCGGTATCGACGCAGTCGCAATGTGCGTCAACGATATCGCATGTGCAGGCGGTGAGCCGTTATTCTTCTTAGATTATATTGCATGTGGAAAGAATATTCCGGAGAAGATCGCGGATATCGTAAAAGGTGTTGCGGAGGGCTGTCTCCAGTCTGAAGCTGCCCTGATCGGCGGCGAGACCGCGGAGCATCCGGGTCTTATGGCAGAGGATGAGTATGACCTTGCAGGTTTCTCCGTTGGCGTCTGCGATAAAAAAGAGATGATCACAGGCGAGGATCTTCAGCCGGGTGATGTGCTGATCGGAATGGCTTCCACAGGCGTTCACTCCAACGGTTTCTCTCTTGTCCGCAAGGTGTTTGAGAAAGAGATGACTGCGGAGGGCTTAAATACATATTACGACGAGCTTGGAAAGACTCTCGGTGAGACACTTCTCGCTCCGACAAGAATTTACGTGAAAGCTTTAAAGAATGTGAAAAAGGCAGGCGTTACCGTAAAGGCATGCAGCCATATCACAGGCGGCGGCTTCTATGAGAACGTTCCGCGTATGTTAAGGGACGGTGTCCGCGCTGTGATCCACAAAGACAGCTACCAGATCCCGCCGATCTTCCCGATGATGCAGAAAAAAGGTGATATCGACGAGAAGATCATGTACAATACCTTCAACATGGGAATCGGTATGGTCGTTGCAGTCGCAGAGGAAGATGTCCGCACAACCATGGCAGCCATGAAGGCAGCAGGAGATACCCCGTATATCATCGGCTCCATCGAGGCAGGAGAAAAGGGAGTGACCTTATGTTAAGAGTCGGTGTTCTTGTTTCCGGCGGTGGAACGAATCTTCAGGCGATCTTAGATGCCATCGACGCGGGATCGATCCGCAACGCGAAGGTGGAGGTCGTGATCAGCAATAACGCAGGCGCGTTTGCCTTAGAGCGGGCAAAAAAACATGGGATCCCGGCGGAGTGCCTGTCACCAAAGGACTTTGCGTCCAGAAATGAGTTTAACGAGGCACTGGTCGCAAAGATCGATTCCTACGATTTGGATCTCATTGTGCTGGCCGGATATCTTGTGAAGATCCCGGAGATCATGATCGAAAAATACAGAAATAAGATCATCAATATCCATCCGTCCTTAATTCCGTCCTTCTGCGGCGTTGGATTCTATGGGCTGAAGGTTCATGAGGCAGCGCTTCAGAGAGGTGTAAAGATCACCGGAGCGACGGTACACTTTGTGGACGAGGGAATGGATTCCGGCCCGATCATTTTACAGAAAGCAGTTGAAGTGAAAAAAGGTGACATGCCGGAAATCCTTCAGCGCCGTGTTATGGAAGAGGCGGAATGGAAGATCCTGCCGAAGGCCATCGACATGATCGCAAACGGAGAGATTTGACAGGAGGAAGAACGGATGAAGGTTTTAATCGTTGGTAGCGGCGGAAGAGAGCATGCGATCGCATGGAAAGTAGCCCAGAGTAAAAAAGTTGATAAGATCTACTGTGCGCCGGGCAATGCCGGAATTTCAGAGGTAGCAGAATGTGTGCCGATTGGTGCCATGGAATTTGATAAATTAGTTGCTTTCGCGAAGGAAAAAGAGATCGATCTTACCGTGATCGGTATGGATGATCCGCTTGTGGGCGGAATCGTTGATGTCTTTGAGAAAGAGGGACTCCGTGTATTCGGACCGAGAAAGAATGCGGCGATCCTTGAGGGTTCCAAGGCATTCTCCAAAGACCTCATGAAAAAATATAATATTCCGACAGCGGCTTATGAGACATTCACAGATCCGGAAAAGGCTCTGGAATACCTTGAAACTGCAAAGATGCCGATCGTATTGAAGGCGGACGGTCTTGCACTTGGAAAAGGCGTTCTGATCTGCCAGACATTAGAAGAGGCAAAAGAGGGCGTTAAGACGCTCATGATGGATAAGAAGTTCGGCTCCGCGGGCGATGAGATCGTTATCGAGGAGTTTATGACAGGACGTGAGGTATCCGTACTGTCCTTCGTGGATGGAAATATCGTAAAGATCATGAGCTCTGCCCAGGACCACAAGCGTGCAAAGGACGGTGATCAGGGCTTAAATACCGGCGGTATGGGAAACTTCTCCCCAAGCCCGTTCTACACAAAAGAAGTCGACGAGTTCTGTAAGAAATATATCTATCAGGCTACCGTTGATGCCATGAAGGCAGAGGGAAGACCGTTTAAGGGCGTTATCTTCTTCGGACTTATGCTGACACCGGACGGACCGAAGGTTCTCGAGTACAACGCGAGATTCGGTGACCCGGAGGCTCAGGTCGTTCTTCCGAGACTGGAAAACGATATTGTGGACGTCTTCGAGGCATGTATCGACGGAACGCTCGATCAGGTCGACTTAAAATTCGACAATGACCGCGCGACCGTATGCGTGATCTTAGCGTCCGACGGCTACCCGGTAGAGTACAAAAAGGGATTCCCGATCGAGGGTCTTGAGAAATTCAAGGGAAAAGACGATTACTATGTCTTCCATTCCGGCACAAAGTTCAACGAAAACGGCCAGATCGTCACCAACGGCGGCCGTGTCCTCGGTGTGACCGCGACCGGAAAAGACTTGAAGGAAGCCAGAAAGAAAGCCTATGAGGCGACGGAATGGATCTCATTTGAGAATAAGTACATGAGACATGATATCGGTAAGGCGATCGACGATATTCACTCATAATTTAACAGAATTATTGATATCTGTTCGAACAGGAAACGATCGATGATACAGGAAACAGGGACATTGGATTAAGAAATCAAATGTCCCTGTTTTTATGTAACAGGAAATTCCGAGGAATTCCCTGTTACATAAAAAGGCACATTCTTTTTCATTCACAAAGAATCTCCTCCACTCCTTTTCGAAAATCATGATATTGCAATTTTCGCGGTGTTCATATAATATGAAGGTGTGTGATCGTATGAAAATGCAACGAAATGGCAAAGGTTCGGGGATTATGCAGAAAGGGGATTTTTATGGCAAAGAAAATGGAAGAGGGGTACGGAACAAAGGTTCTGATGAATGTGGCGGATGCGGATCATGTGGATCTTTCGGAGTTTTCAGAGGAGAAAGCGAAGGAGACGAGAAGGTTTCATGAGAGCATTCCGGTGTATAACCGGACGCCGCTTGTGCATTTACGGGGGCTTGGGGAAAAGCTTGGCGTAAAGGGAATCTATGTGAAGAATGAAGCGGAGCGCTTTGGCATGAAGGCGTTCAAGGGACTTGGCGGAACGTACGCGATGTTCCGGATCTTGTGCAGGGAACTTGGTCTTGACCCGGAAAAGGTAGATTTTTCAGAGTTTCAGAAGAAGGAAACCCGGGAGAAGACTGCGAAGTATACCTTTGTGACTGCAACGGACGGAAACCACGGAAAGGGAGTTTCCTGGGCCTCCGGACTCTTTGGGGCACAAGCTTACGTTTACATGCCGAAAGGCACCGTAAAGGCTCGTGAGGAGGCTGTACGGCAGGCAGGTCCGGCGGAGGTGACGGTCACAGACTGGAATTACGATGATACGGTGAAATATGCGAAGAAGATGAGTGAGGAACACGGCTGGTTCCTGATCCAGGATACTTCCTGGGACGGATATGAAGAGATCCCAGGCTGGATCATGGAAGGGTATCTCACGATGGCATCGGAGGCGGCAGAGCAGATCGAGGCATTGGGAGAGATCCCAACTCATGTGTTTTTACAGGCGGGTGTCGGTTCCATGGCAGGGGCTGTTGCAGGATATCTTGTGAACCATTATGGGAAGAAGGCACCGAAGTTCCTGATCGTGGAGCCGGATGTGGCAGACTGTATCTTTAAGTCCGGGGAAGCCGGAGAACTCCGCTCAGTGGACGGAGCACCGGAGACGATCATGGCGGGCTTAAACTGCGGAACACCGTGTAAATCCATATGGCCGGCGTTAAAGAAGCTTCCGACGGCTTATGTCACCTGTAAAGACTATGCGGCGGCTCATGCCATGAGGACCTACGCAAAGCCGGTGGGGGATGACCCGGTGATCGTGTCCGGTGAGTCCGGAGCTTCAGCCATGGGAGCTGCTCTGATGGTATTGGAACGCCCGGAACTTGAAAAGGCAAGAGAGGCTCTTGGGCTGGGAGCAGATTCCGTGATCCTGCTTATCAACACGGAAGGTGATACGGATCCTGTGTCCTATCGGAACATTGTAGAATGTGGGGCGTATCCGCTGCCGTAAAGAAAAATGAACGAGCAAACCGTCTGTGTCAGCAGAAATCAGAGCGTAATCATGTTGGGGGCTTTACACATACCAAACCAGTGGGTATAATGGGAACTGGTAACTGTTCAGTATGCCGGTGCATTTGCTGCACTGGCTGTAAGAATACAGGAATCCGGAAAGCGGAAGATTCCCGGGTGACCATTGAAATACAGACAGGAATGGAGATAGACATGCTAAATCAGTTCTCGAGAACACAGCTCCTTTTGGGAGCGGAAAATATGGACCGCCTCGCGAAGGCGAAGGTGGCGATCTTCGGAATCGGCGGAGTCGGCGGATATGTGGCTGAGGCGCTGGCGAGGAGCGGAGTCGGCTCTTTTGTGCTGGTGGATGATGATAAAGTCTGCTTAACGAACATCAACCGTCAGATCATCGCGACGAGAAAGACCGTCGGACAGTATAAAGTGGAGGTCATGCGTGACCGTATCCTTGACATTAATCCAGACGCTCAGGTTGAGGTCAGAAAGTGCTTTTACCTGCCGGAAAATGCCGATGAATTTGATTTTACTGAATATTCCTATGTGGTGGATGCAGTGGATACCGTGACGGCAAAGATCGAGATCATCATGAGGGCGATCTCCTGCAAGGTCCCGGTCATCAGCAGCATGGGAGCAGGAAATAAGCTGGATCCGACCCAGTTTCATGTGACAGACATCTATAAGACGAGTATGTGCCCCCTTGCGAAGGTTATGCGTCGGGAATTAAAGAAGCGCGGAGTGAAAAAATTAAAGGTCGTTTATTCTACAGAACCGCCGGTAGAGCAGCAGGAAGACATGAGTATCAGTTGCCGGAAAAACTGCATCTGCCCGCCGGGCGCAAAGCATAAATGTACCGAACGCCGCGCAATCCCGGGAAGTATCGCGTTCGTCCCGTCCGTTGCGGGACTGATGCTGGCGGGAGAGATCGTAAAGGATCTTACCGTGATGCCGCCGAAGAAAGCGGATCAGCAGGAGAATGAGTAGAATCTGAAAACAGAGGTTATTTTTAAATGTATGCAGAGAATAAAATGGATGCCTGAGACAAGTGTCGTCCCATATAACTCTGGATTCATTCTCATGTCCGAGCTATTCATAAGGACTATTTGACAGATATCATGATAAGCGTGTATAATAAAAGACTGTACATGCCGATTTAACAGGCTGGCGCGTTTTAGCATTGAAGACTTAAAATGCATGGTGTGGGGAAAGAACGTACCCGCCTGTCAGGAATATCGAAAAGGAGAAAAGTCACTTATGTTAATAGCAGTCATTGAAGCGGTATACCGCTTCCTGTGGGGAGATCTCTTCACAATTCCGCTTGGGAATGGGATCGGAATCCCTCTTCTTGTTTTACTTCTGATTCCCACGGGAATCTATTTTACGATTCGTACAAAATTTCTTCCGATCCGGTTATTTCCGGATATGATAAGGGCTTTAAATGGAAAGAAACAGAAGGCAGGCGGTCTGTCTCCTGTCCAGACTTTATTTGTATCCACTGCGACCCGTGTGGGAATGGGAAATCTTGTGGGCGTTGTCGCTGCAATCTCCGCAGGTGGTGCCGGTGCGGTGTTCTGGATGTGGATTTCCGCGATTTTTGGCTCATCTACGGCCTTTGTGGAAGCGGCCTTAGCCCAGCTTTACAAAGAGAAAGATCCGCTCTACGGCGGATATCGCGGCGGTCCTGCCTACTATATCCATAGCTATGCGGAGCGTGTGAGAAAGAAAAAATTAAAACGGTCTGTTGTGGCGGTTCTGTTCGCGTTATCCGGTCTGATCTGCTGGGGTGGAATCAGCCAGGTGATCAGTAACTCAGTAGTTTCCGCATTTAAGAACGCGTTTGGAATTTCCCCCCTTGTCACAACGGTGATCCTCGTGGCAGTTTCAGCAGTGATCGTCATGAGAAAGAACGCTACGGTCCGCGCTCTGGATGTGATCGTTCCGGTCATGGCCGGCTGTTATTTTGTGATCACCCTGTTTATTATCGTCACTCATCTGAACAGTGTTCCGGCTGTGTTCACACGGATTTTTGAAGAGGCCTTCGGAATCCGCCAGATCGCGGCGGGAGGCTTCGGCGCAGTTCTTATGAACGGCGTAAAGCGCGGTCTGTTCTCCAACGAGGCAGGTTCCGGTTCCGCCCCCTGTGCGGCGGCAGCGGCGGAGGAGAATGATCCGGTAAAGGTCGGTCTGGTACAGGCACTGGGGGTATTTATCGATACCATCGTGATCTGCAGTTGTACTGCGATGATCATGCTGCTCGTTCCGGAAGATCTGACCACAGGTCTTGCGGGAATGGACCTTCTTCAGAAAGTCATGAGCTACTATATGGGGGATTTCGGCGTTGTATTTATCGCGATAACGCTGGCATTATTCAGCTTCTCGACATTTCTCGGGATCCTGTTTTACGCAAGATCCAACGTGGCGTATCTGTTTGGAGACAGATGGTGCTATCAGACGATCTACAAGATCTTTGCGTTGATCATGCTGTTTGTCGGCGGACTGCAGGCGTATACGGTGGTATGGGATCTCGGAGACGTGGGCGTCGGTCTCATGACAGTGTTCAATCTTATGGTGCTGTTCCCGTTATCGGGTGAGGCGCTGCGGGCACTGAAAACCTATGAAGAGAAGAAAAAGATGAATCAGTAAAAATACAGGTAACTGTGAAGGCGCTGGAAACGTCACAAATAAAGAGAAAAGATCCGTCAGGGTACCAAAGGATGGTACCCGGGTGGATCTTTTTTCGCTTATATAGGAAAAACTGCTCATTCAGGCGGAAGACTAACCGCGGATCCTTGCATGGACTCCGGAGGTGAGATCCGGATGGCGCAGACCGCAGATCCGTTTTTCACTGCCGCCTCCGATAAAGACGCGCTTCCAGACGTCCTGATCCAGCTCGTCATCGTGGACGTACACCTCGATATCACTCATTGGCGGGAGCGGTGTTCCGCCGAGGGTGAAGTTTCCGGCTTTATCCTGAAGCAGGATTCCTTCCTTCACGATCTCTTTCTGCATATAGGAGGAGACAAATTGGGCGGAGGAGAGGTGGGTGATGAGTTCTAACATCAGGTCTATTTTTAAACTCTCTTCCGCGGACATCTCCGCTTTATTCAGGGCAGCCGTGAGCTGCGATTCGTATTTTCCGAGAAAACTGCTGCATACAGATTCCAGCTCGGAGAGATCCTGTTTAAATTCTTTTGTGATTTCCATAAATATCCTCCTCGTATGATAAGTGTTTTTATTCAGTGGTCTGTGCACCGGTCTGAACAGACAGACTGTAAGCGCGCAGTACCGGTCAACGCACAAAATTGCTGCATTGGATATGGATATCCTTGAGAGATGCAGATAGCAGACATCCGGATCACGTAAAAAAAGGACCGGATAAAATCCAATGGCGACATTTAGTGAATGTCATTACTGTCCCAATAATAACATATATTGTTTGGAGTGACAATTAGTGAATGCCAAACAAGGAGTGTTATTATATGTATAAAAATAAGGCAATGTCCGGCAGGAACAATATCTGCGGAATCAAGATCCATGAACTTCGCTGCAGGATGAACGATGTTTCACAGAAGCGTCTGGCGGATATGCTCCAGCTTCTCGGTCTGGATCTTGATAAAAACGCGATCCAGAGGATCGAGAGCGGAAAGCGGTTCGTGACAGACATTGAACTGCGGTACTTTGCGAAAGTTTTAAAGGTCAGTTATGAGGAACTTTTGGCCGGGGACGATCCTTTGGAAGATTGACGATCCCTGAGTAACAGGCTCCGGCAAAGGTATCCGTCCGTGCGACATGACGCCTTTTCAAGGAAAAGTCATCTTTTTCCTGAATCAGAAAAGCAATTTCGCAGGGGAGACCGTCATCGAAGATCCGATGGTAAGCGGGACTCCCGTCCTCACGGACCAGAAGTTTTTCTAACGGAACCTTAAACAACTCACCGAGAACCAGCATATTCGGGAGAGAGGGGAGAGACTCCCCACGAATCCATTTGTAGATCGACTGGGGGCTATCCAGTTCCAGCGCGTCCTGCAGATCACGGACAGTCATCTTTCTCTTCAGCATTTCATCGCGGATCTTTTTTCCGGTCAGTTTTTTCGATAACTCTTTCATGCTTCATCCTCCAAATTCCCATCCGGGCAGACTGATGTCAACTGTCGGCCATTCAAAAATGCTTCCGGCAGCGGGTAACGCAGGTATTCATTCTTTTTATGAGGGGAACGGGCAGCGGATCCTTGCTGACCGGTATTAAGACTGAGAACTTTTGTTCTGTAAGTAGCTATATCATACTATAAAATTTGAATTTTGTCTTGAACTAAAAGGTTAAAATCGCAATTTTTTTTAAAAAATTTGCTGATCCAAAATAAAAAGGCATGTAAAACCGTATCAGGCAGACCATTCCCTCCACGGAAATAACCGGGGAGAAAGGATCTGCGTGACGCAGTTTTACATACCTGAAAAATCGATCCTTAAAGATAAGAGAATAAAAATTACTTTCCCTGCCGCGCCTTTAACGGGGCGATTTCTTTCCGATATACATGGAGAAGGCATACGCCGCTGAAGATGATGGCAAAAACATCTGCGATCGGGAACGCGAACCATACCATGTGGAGACCGCTGATCTTTGCAAAGATAAATGCTGCCGGCAGAAGGACCACGAGCTGACGGAAAACAGATACCCATAAGCTCAGCATGCCGTGCCCCAGTGCCTGAAACATGGAAGAGCAGACGATGGAGCAGCCTGCGAAAAGGAAACTTATGGAGATGATCCGAAGCGCCGGGATACCGATCGAGAGCATGGTATCAGAAGCACTGAAGATCATTAAGAGCTTATCCGGCATGAGCTGGAAGACAGCGAAGCCGAGCACCATGATCGTTGTGGCATATACAGCGGCAAGCTTTACGGTTCCCATAATACGGTCCGGTTTTCCGGCGCCGAAGTTGTAAGCAATGATTGGAACGGTTCCGTTGTTTAAACCGAAGACCGGCATAAATATAAAGCTCTGGAGCTTGAAGTAGACACCGAATACAGCGGTTGCCGTTGAGGAGAAGGCGATGAGGATCTTGTTGATCCCAAAGGTCATGACACTTCCGATGGATGCCATGATGATGGAAGGAATTCCTACCGCGTAAATGTGGCTGATGATCTCGCCGCTTGGTTTAAAGCTCCTGAGAGAGATCGTGATCTCATGATTTTTCGTCTTGTTTAAGTAGATACCGAGACAGAAAGCGATGATCTGTCCGAAGACGGTAGCACCTGCGGCACCGGCAATTCCGAGAGCCGGTGCGCCGAAATAACCGAAGATCAGGATCGGATCCAGAATGATATTGATGATGGCACCGAGTCCCTGAGTGTACATGGAGTAGATCGTCTTTCCGGTAGACTGAAGGAGACGTTCGCAGGCAATCTCCATGAAGAGTCCGAAGGAAGCCAGAGTACAGACTCTTAAATAGGTAGTTCCGAGATCTACGATCTCCTCGATATCGGTCTGGAGACGGAAGAACTGTCTCGCAAAGAAGAGGCCGAAGAGCGCAAATACGATGTAACTCATGGCTGCGAGGAACAGTGCGTGGTCCGCGATCCTGTTGGCGCGCTCAAAGTTCTTTTCACCGAGGTTTCTTGAGAGGGCGGCGTTGACACCGACACCGGTTCCGGTTGCCACAGCGATCATCAGGTTCTGGGCCGGAAAGGCCAGAGATACAGCGGTCAGGGCATTTTCACTCAGCTGCGCGACGAACATACTGTCCACAATGTTATAGAGTGCCTGGACGAGCATGGAGATCATCATCGGCACGGACATGGAGATCAGAAGCCGGTTTAAGGGCATGACGCCCATTTTGTTTTCTGTTGCCATTAGGGTAACTCCTTTCGTAAAACATAGATAACCGTGAAGAAGTTTCACGGTTACAAACATACATTTCCCCACAAAGGGACACTGAATGGCATTATAAGGCAAATGGACACGTTCGTCAACCGGAACAGGGCAATATGTTTTGATGGATTGACAAAAATGAAAGCCCGTCGTATCATTGAAATGATGTGAAAATTTCAGAGGCTCCGTCCGCGCAGCCGCAGGGAACTGTATGCTGTGGGGATATGGAAGCCCATGTCAACGAATAAGGAGAATCAGAATGATCCAGGATATCAACCCGCATAAATTTGATCTGACCTACGGACAGCCGAAGGCGAAGGATGAGGACTTTGTCCTTTATATAAAGAAGAGCAGGACACTTTTGAGAAAGGTAGATGAGGATAATCACGAGATCCCGCAGTTTTCCGATTTCCCGGAGGATAAGAAGACACTGAAGGAGAATGCGTATTACCTTTTTGCTATTGACGGAAACCACTATTACTATGTGACAGAGATGCCGGAACATGTTTCAGATGCGTATGAGCTCTGCCCAACCGCGGCGTACCGGAAGATGCATCCGATGTATCAGGCGTTTGCAGGGATCACGGCAACCCAGATCCATCGTTTCAAGGAGAGCAGAAAGTACTGCGGATGCTGCGGACATCTGATGGAGAACAGCAAGACCGAGCGTGCTCTTGTCTGCCCGGAGTGTGGACAGACGGAATACCCGAAGATCTCCCCGGCCGTGATTGTTGCGATTTCTGACGGGGACAGACTTTTGATGTCCAGATACCGCGTGAACAACAACCCGTACCGCGGATACGCACTGATCGCCGGTTTCGTGGAGATCGGAGAGAGCTTTGAGGAGACGATCCACCGTGAGGTCATGGAGGAAGTCGGACTGAAGGTTAAGAATATCCGCTATTATAAGAGCCAGCCGTGGGCATTTTCCGATACGGAGATGATTGGGTTCTTTGCGGAGCTTGATGGACCGGATAAGATCAAGCTTCAGGAGGATGAGCTCTCTGAGGCCGGTTGGTATCACCGCGATGAGATCCCGGATGAGACCATGATGAACAGCATCGGAAGCGAGCTTAAGATGGTATTTAAGTATGGAAGCCTTGAGAAATTTTATGAGGTGACGGGATATCAGGACCAGAATTAGGGACTTGTGGAACCGCATGCAGAGGACGGCTGAGCCTGTGTAAGAATAAGTAAAAAACTTAAAAGAGCCGGAACCTGGATTTCGTGATCGAGCGAAATTCAGGTCCCGGCTCTTTTGGCAGATAAAATGAGCTGGATCTTTGGAAGAACCAGAATATGAATGGATCAGTTTCTGGATCAGGCCTTGCGGAAGGTCCGCGAGAATTCCAGAAATTCTCTCAGGGTATCCGGCATATCCTGGGGATGGCAGCAAAAACCGACGACACGTTTTGGAATCGGAACATCTAACGGGATCTCGATGAGGGTTCCGTTTTTTAAGTCGTCTTCGATGAAATCCCGGATGACACAGCCAATCCCGAGGCCGATCCGGGAGAACTCGATGAGGAGCTCCATGTCGGTGGTCTCGAGGATCTGATTGATCTCGATCTGGTTTTCAGACAGGTAGGAATCCACATACTTCCGGCTCATGTTGGAGCGGTTTAAGAGCATGATGTTTCCAGTCCTGAAGATATCGGTGTCACTTCCTTCCCTCAGATGAAAATTCTCCAGATAAGCCGGAGTACAGACAAAGGCATCACTGATCTCCATCACCGGCTGGAAATGGAGGCCCTTTCTGTTTTTTGGTTCCGCCACGAGACCGATATCGATCTTTCTGGCCTCGAGCATGTCGAGAGTCTGGTAGGTGGACTGGCTTTCGATGGCAATGTTCACGTGCGGATATTTTCCGATGAATCCTTTTAAGTAAGGGAGAAGTACGTATTTGCACAGGGTGTTGCTGACGCCGATCTTCAGGTTTCCGATGTGGAAATCATGGATCCTTTTCAGCTCGCGCTCGCCGCGTCCAATGGAGTCGAAGGCGGTGTTCACGTGCTGGAAGAGGATACTGCCTTCCCTTGTGAGCTGGACGCCGCGGGAATTCCGGTTGAAGAGCCGGATGCCGAGACTTTCCTCGAGCTTGCTGATGGCTTTGCTGATAGCGGGCTGGCTGATATAGAGCTCTTTGGCAGCGCGGGAGATATTGCCGCAGCGGGCTACTTCATAGAAAATTTTGTATTGTGACAGATGCTGTTCCATAAAAAATACTGCCGTCCGTTCCGGGACCGCAGGAGCATAACCCCCTTTCATACGTGGTATTCGTATTATTTATGTCTATTATATAGAATCTGGACGGGAGATGTCAATATGAAATATGGAGATTGCGGATCTGAGATCGCGTGGACTTATGCGATCGCGCATAAGTCCAGCTCTTTCTTTAAAATATCACGGACAGCGTCAAGGATCCCGAGATGCGTTTCGAGATCGAGACGGTCGACGGTCATCTCACGTTTCCTGGTGCATCCGTCGACGCTCCCGGCAGCTACGGCGAGGCGGAGACCCTCGGTTTCTTCTTCGCGGGTCGGGAGAAGGTCCTTTTCAGCGATAAGGGAGCAGAGGGCGGCGATGCCGGTTCCCCACCAGTTGGAGACACCGCAGGCGAGAGTGATATCGGCGCTTTCGGCGGTGCAGATCGTTTCGCCGAAGGGGACAAAGCGTTCGATCACATCGCGGTAGGTTCCCATACCCATCTCGTTGCCGCCGTCACCGATGGAGATCGTGGTGGCTCCGGCTTTTTTTGCCTCGGAGAGGAAGAGAGCGGAGTCGGTGATCATGTCATCGAGAATCTCACCGCGCATGCTGTGATAGTGGCCGTTGGCGGCCTTTCCGGGGCGTTCCAGAGAAATAAAATGGGTCGGTTCAAAGGTTTTGATGCAGCTTCGGATGAATTCGGCGGTGTCGGTCTTTGGCAGCATCAGGAGTTTCGCTTTTGGGGCACGGCAGCAGATGACATCGCTTACGATCGAAAATGCAGGTTCGTCGGTGATCACGAGCACGGATGCACCGAGGGCAGTCAGGGCAGCGGCGATATCAGCGGTGCCGAGGGGGCCATCAGTCTCGCCTACATAGGAGCCGTCCTCGAGCCGGACCGGAAAGCCGGTTAAGAGAATCACACGGCGGGCCAGGGTAAGAGCGGTCAGGGTTTCCCGGATCGGATTGTCCGGGAGTTCTTTTAAGAGTCCGCGGTTTCCGAAATCCTGTTTCATAATGGTATCCAGATCTTTAAAAAATGTCATGGTAATCATCCTCCAAATATGTTTGATGCGGGGGGAAACTTTTTTCGCTGCCGTGTATCAGAAACTGGCGATATGGACCGTTTTTTCGGATTTTGGGCAACAAAAAAAGCCACTGATCCCCTGTATGGAAGATTCATGGCTCTTATTTACGGAGGGAACATCCGGGCAGGAGTCCCGATAAATAAAAGAATCTGTTTTCGCTGTCTTTAGTTTAGTAGAAATGCATAGAAAAGTCAATGGAAAATGGGAAGATCTTGTGATATACTATATAACAAAACGGTAGTGCGAAAAAACTGAGTTTGAACGCAGATAAGCATTCCCCCGCTTCAAGTGCGCGGAGCACTAAGCGGCGGGTGAGGGGGATGCTTATGTCAGTGGGAGTTGAAAGCTCCCACTGACAGATCGCGAAGCGACTGCGTTCATGAGCAAGTAGCGAAGCGGATTGCGAATGTCCGCTTTACTCTGGCGAATGAACCGTATGCAGAGCAGAGAATGGAGCGTATCAGCGTGTGGTCCGTGAGGGGAAGGTCAGCTGCTACAGGCATTTTCTCATATTGGGGAATAAAGAGGGGTATACTATATGGAAAACAAAAACACGATCCTCGTGGTCGGCCAGGCAAAGCCGAGCAGGGAGGACGCGATCTACAATCTCCACGGGGAGTTCTATATCAGCCTGATCGTGGAGCGTGATACGGGAAAGATCCTGGAGCTGGACTGCAACACGATCCTTGAGGTGACGAAGCAGTTCGTGGCATCCATGTTTGTGGGGAAAAGTTTAAAGACGGACGTTCCACTGATCGAGAAAGAGATCCGGGAGCGTTATTTCGCGCTGACCCAGAAGCCGCTGATCGCGTGCATGAAGGACGCGTGCAACCGGTATCTCACCGCGATCGGGGAAAACCGTGGAAAATGATTGTACAGATGGGGAAACAAGAGAATAAAATTTTTAACATTATTAAGCCGGAGGTTTCCTCCGGTTGTTTTTTTCTCGTTTTTTATGAGACCGATTGACAATAAAAAAAATCATGATAAAGTTAGGAAGGTCGTTTTTCCAACACCCCATACAAAACGACAAAGAATCAGAAAACAATGGAATGATTCGGCAAAATAAATCATTTGATCAATCAAATTCGACAATACCGGATCATTACAGAAACAGTATGAAAAGGAGTACCCCACTTATGAGTTCCTGGAATGATGTTACCAAAAAGGTACGTGAATTGCGGAAAAACTTTGCTGTCCGTTGTGTGATTTCCTTCGTGGCAGTTCTGGCATCTGCCCTTTTGCAGTCCTATGTGATCCTGGCATTTATCCGTCCGGCAGGACTTTTGTCCAGCGGCTTTACAGGTCTTGCGATTCTGATCGACCGGATTGCGGAGCTGTACGGTTTTTCTGTGTCAACGTCCTTAGCGCTCGTTGTTTTGAACCTGCCGGTTGCCCTGCTGTGCTGCCGCAGCATCAATGTAAAATTCACAGTATTTTCCCTGCTGCAGGTATTTTTCGCCAGCTTTTTCTTAAAAGTCTGCCATTACACTCCGTTATTTGATGATCTGACCTTAAACGTGATCTTCGGAGGTGTGCTTTACGGTTTGTCTGTTGTCCTCTCCTTAAAGGGAAACGCGTCCACCGGCGGTACCGACTTTATTGCCCTCTATGTTTCCAATAAGACCGGAAAGTCCATCTGGAACTACGTGTTTATGGGAAATGTGTGCATCCTCGTGATCTTCGGACACATGTTCGGATGGGAGTACGCAGGATATTCCATTCTGTTCCAGTTTATCTCCACAAAGATGATCTCCACCTTCCATCATCGCTATGACCGTGTGACCTTACAGATCACAACCTGCAAAGCGGAAGAGATTATGAAGACTTATGTCAGCAAGTACCATCACGGGATCTCCTGTGTGGATGCCGTCGGCGGATACAGCCACAAAAAGATGTCCCTGCTCCACACCGTGATCTCCTCCTATGAGATCAACGATATCGTCCAGCTGATCCAGGAGGTGGATGATCATGTGATCATCAATGTGTTCAAAACAGAAAATTTCTACGGCGGATTTTACAGAGAGTCTCTGGACTGACCTGCAAATCAAAAGATATTCCCCAGAAGACATGTCTCATATTTTGAGATGGTGTTTTCTGGGGATTTTTGTCATCCTCCCGAAAAAATCTACCTATGGCAGATTCTGCAGGCGCATTTACCGCCCGCACCTCTTCTCCAGCACCGCCACTGCCTGATACAGGATCGCAGACAGGATACAGAGGATCACGATGGACATGATCACGAGGTCTAATTTAAAGACCTGGCTGCCGTAGATGATGAGAAAGCCCAGACCTGCCTGGGCGGAGAGAAACTCACCGATGATGACACCCACGAGACAGAGACCGATGTTGACCTTCATGTTGCTGATGATGAGCGGAACGGAGCCGGGCAGCAGGATCTTTGTGAGGACATCCTTCCGCTTTCCGCCCAGCGTATAGATCAGCCGGATCTGGTCCGGATCCATGGAGAGAAAGCCATTGTAGAGCGTTAAGATCGAGCCGAATACCGCCACGGAGATTGCCGCCGTGATGATCGTTTTCATGTTGTTGCCCAGCCACACGATGAGCACAGGAGCGAGAGCGGACTTCGGCAGACTGTTCAGCATCACGAGATAGGGCTCTAAGATCTTCGCAAGCCGCCGGCTGGACCAGAGAGCCACAGCGCCGAAGATCCCGATTCCTGTTACAAGGAAAAAGCTGAAAAGCGTCTCCAGAATCGTGATTCCCATGTGATAAAAGATCGTCCGGTCTGCTGCCATGGAAAGAAAACAGGAGAGTACACGGGACGGGGAACTGAAAATAAAATCGTTTAAGATCCCGAGCCTTGCGCCTATCTCCCAGAAAAACAAAAACAGAACCAGAAATAAGACCCGGCAGAAAAAGATCTGTCTGCGGATCCGCCGTTCCTGTTCCAGATACCGGCACTGGGCAGAGGAAAACGTAAGATCTGCCGCCGGGATCACAGCCCGGTGTCTGTGCAAAATAAAAGAAGTGACATTATGAAATTTCATCGGGATCACCTCCAACATTGACAGCATCCCTATTCCCAAGAATCTTCCATAATTCATTGAAATAAGAGGAAAACTCCGAATAATTCCGCCGTTTCAAAGGACTCGTTTCATGGTTCGGAAACTGTATCACAAGTTCTCCTTTGATCGTCCCAGGCCTGCTGGTCAGAACCAGGATCCGGTCCGCCGCACTTACCGCTTCAGAAAGATCATGGGTGATCAGAATCGCCGTCTTCCTACGGCTTCGGATGATCGAACTGATGTCATCACAGACCGAGAGCCTTGTCTGATAATCCAGAGCAGAAAACGGTTCGTCAAGAAGCAGAAGGTCCGGTTCTAATGCAAGAGTCCGGATCAACGCGGCCCGCTGCCGCATCCCACCGGAAAGCTCCGAGGGATGTGCATCATAGAAAGACCGGAGGCCGTAGGAGTCCAGAAGTTCTTTTACCCGGCTCAAATGCTCAGGATCACACTTCCTCCGCACCTCAAGTCCCAGAGAAACATTCGAGAGGACCGTCCGCCACTCCAACAGATGATCCCTCTGCAGCATGTACCCGACCCCGGAAACTCCCCTCGCGACCGGAGTCCCGTCGAAAAGAATCTTTCCCTTCTCAGGGACTAAAAGTCCGGAAAGCAGAGAAAGCAGTGTAGACTTCCCGCACCCGGATGGCCCGACAATACAAAGAAACTCGCCGGAATTGACGTGAAACGATATATCAGAAAGGGCCTTCGTCTCTCCCTCCAACGTGTGGTAGGAGTAATCCACCCCTTTAACTTCTAACTTCGGAGTCATGGACACCTCACTCAAAAGTACTTACTATAAAATATGTAAAACCTTTTTATCCGTGAACCAACCGTAAAAAACAACAACACAGCCACACCTCATAGCACAGCGCCTGCGTTTCCCGCCAGTACACAGCGCAGACCAGTCTGCACGTACCCCCACCCAAAACCGTAAGAATTTCGCAAGAAAACCAACAGATAAAAGACCTATGATAGAAATGTTTTCATGCTATACTAAATTTCAGCGTTAAACACACACATTTGACAGACAGAACTCTGGGAGGAAAGTATGAGCAGTGAAGAAAGAATTTCACCGGAAGAATTTGACAAAGAGCTAGAGGCCCTGTTAACCGGAAAAGAAGAGAAGAAGAAAACCCATAAAAAGAAGATCATGGTTGCCGTTGCGGCTCTGGCTATCCTCGGAATCGCGGGAATGAAACTTTTCAACGGAGGAACAGACATGATTCCGGTGGTGGACACCGTGAGACCGGTACGAAAAACGATCCAGAACCGCCTCACGGTCACCGGACCCGTATCCGGAACCGACAGCGTGGACGTAGTATCAAACCTTCACGCCGAGATCTTAGAGATTCCCGTTAAAGAAGGGGACAAAGTTATAAAAGGCCAGACCCTTGCCGTCCTTGACGACTCCGATGTAAAAAGGGAAGCAGAGATTGCTAGAAACGATTATGACCTTGCGGTCAGCACCTGCAATGAAAAGAATAAAGAAGCAAGAAACGGCTATGCCAAAGCGGTTCAGGACTTAAAGACTGCCCAGGACAACTATAACCGCACAAAGGCCCTCTACGACGGCGGCAGCGTCCCACTGGTGGATCTCGAGACCGCCGAGAACGGTCTCCACGATGCGGAGCGGGAAAAAGATGCCTATACCGTAAAAAACGGGTCCGCTGTTGCGGATGATTCTTATCGTCTCCAGATTGAAAAAGCAAAATTCGATTACGAAAAAGCCAAAGAACAGTTAGACAACACCGTCCTGAAAGCCCCTATCGACGGAACGGTCGTCCGCGTCAACACAAAAGTCGGACGCTTTGCGGATAAAATGGAAAACGACGCCCCGCTCTTCGTGATCGAAAACCTTGATAATCTGGAATTAGAGATCAAAGTCAGCGAATATTCCATCGGAAAAGTTGAAGTCGGACAGGAAGCCGAGATCACCGCGGATATCCTGAATGGAGAACCCGTTTACGGAAAAGTTGCATCCATCTCACCGACCGGAGAAGAAAAGGGCGGCGGTTCCAGCGAACGGGTGATCCCGACAAAAATCCAGATCACGGACAACAACACAAAACTTATCGCCGGGATCACGGCGCGGGCGTCCATCATTTTAGAAGAGTCAGAAGACGCCCTCACAGTGCCTGTCTCTGCAGTGTTTGAAAAAGACGGAAATAACTATATTCAGGAGATCACTGACGGAGCCGTCTCCTGGATTCCGGTAGATATCGGTGTGGAAGGAGATGTGGATATGGAGATCATACCGGCAGACGGAAAAACTCTCGACGAAACATCCGTTCTCATCGCGTCCCCGGGAGAGCAGTACGCAGAAGGAATGGCAGTCACCTCATCCGTCGGACAGGGGGAGTAACCTATGTTTAAGAAAATGACAGAGTTACGCTATCTGACAGAAAACGTGACCGATGAGCTGATCCGGCTGGAAAACCTCGTAAAGGTCTACGATACAGGCGCGATCCGGGTCATGGGATTAAAGAAAATCAACCTGACGATCCATCGCGGTGAGTTCGTTGCGATCATGGGCCACTCCGGTTCCGGAAAATCCACGCTGATGAATATCTTAGGCTGTCTCGACCGTCCGTCACTGGGGCATTATTACCTCGACGGGATCGACACGGCCGCCCTTTCTCCGGACGAGCTCTCGGCAGTGAGAAATAAGAAGATCGGTTTTGTGTTCCAGTCTTTCAATCTGATCTCCAGGACATCTGCGCTAAAGAATGTGGAACTTCCCATGACTTACGCGAGGATCCCAAAGAAAAAACGGACAGAGCGGGCCATGGAGCTTTTAGAATGTGTGGGACTTGCGGAACGCGCAGGTCATATGCCGAATGAGATGTCCGGCGGACAGAGACAGCGCGTAGCTATCGCGAGAGCTCTGGCGAACGAGCCGCCGCTGATCCTTGCAGATGAACCGACCGGAAACCTTGACACAGCGGCCTCCATCGAGATCATGGAGATATTCTCGGAGCTCCACAAGGCAGGGGCCACGGTGATCGTTGTCACTCATGAAGAAAACATCGCGGCTTTCACAGACCGGATCATCCACTTCTCGGATGGTCAGATCATAAAGGATGAGCTCAATAAAAGCCCGACAAAAGGAAGCGGCAAGATCCATATGAAGGGTCTTTACAGATACTTTGGCAAAACCGTAGAAACAGAAAGCGGGGTGAGTGGATGTTTGGGGAGAATATGATCATGGCATTCCATGCCATCCGGGCCAACAAAATGCGGTCATTTCTGACAATGCTCGGCATTATCATTGGAATTGGCTCTGTCATTTCGATCGTCTCCATCGGTGATACCATGCGCAGCCTGTTTTCCGACCTCTATAAGGATGCCGGGGCGACTCAGGCTGTGGTGTCCATCGGTTACAATGTAGAGGACGTTCGGGACAGTGATTATTTTACTCTGGATGAACTGGATAAGATCCGTGAGGTTTTCGGGGATGAGATCGCCTACATCGACAGCTATGCCAGCACGAACGCGAATGTCCTTGCAGGACGGACGAATATGAAATTCGATCTTCAGGGGATCGATTGGAGCTATAACGATGTGCAGCCGGTGACCATGGTCTCCGGACGTTATTTAAACGAGGGGGATATCCTTGGGCGGAAGAAAAACGTGGTGATAGAGGCAGAGAGTGCCAGAAAGCTTTTCGGGACGGAGAACGCGGTCGGAAAGACATTCCGGACGACTGTCTACGGAGATACGGATATCTACACAGTAGTCGGCGTCTATAAAAAGGAAATGAGCGCTTTTCAGAAGCTCCTGATGGGTGGTTTCAGTGACACAGGATCCGCATATATCCCGTACACACTGCTCACGTGGCCAAATGATCAGTTCTTTTATTGCCGTCTTTACGCGAAGGATGGAACGGACATGGTGGATTTCATGTCCAGGCTGACAGCATATCTGGGAAAATTAAAAAACAGGAAGGCGGACGATTTCTATACGAACACGGTAGCGGACGAGATGGGAAGCATCGACAGCCTCATGGGCGGACTTTCCATGGCTGTCGGCGGAATCGCCGCGATCTCCCTGCTCGTTGGTGGTATCGGGATCATGAACATCATGCTGGTGTCCGTCACAGAGAGAACGAGAGAGATCGGTATCAGAAAGGCGCTTGGCGCGAGGACCAGAGATGTCCTGATCCAGTTTCTCACAGAGTCAGCGATCCTGTCCGCTCTGGGCGGAATCATCGGAGTTCTGCTCGCCGTGAGTCTCGTGACAGCGGGCGGTGCGGCACTTGGACTTCCCGTGGTGATCAAGCCGGGGATCATTATTCTTGCGGTATCTTTTTCAGCTGTGGTCGGAATTTTCTTTGGAATCTATCCGGCATCGAAAGCTGCAAAGGCAGACCCGATCGACGCGCTGCGGTATGAATAAAGAAAAACTCCCCGCAGGACAAGGAGTGTGATCCTGCGGGGAGTTTTATATTCAGATAGATGCTCCTGTGTAATTATTCTACAAGCGCGCCGTTCACATCAACGGTGTATCCGTCCGGAGTCACGCAGTTTACCATGAGAGTACCCTTGAATCCGTCGCCTTCCTCGTGGAAGTAGTACCATTTGCCGTTGATCTCGTGCCATCCGGTAAAGAGAGCACCGGTCTTAAGATCCATGTAGTACCAGTTGCCGTCGTCCTTGACCCAGCCGGTCTGCATGATGTTGTCATGACCAAAATAGTACCAGGTTCCGTCGATCTCCAGCCAGTAATCAGTAGCTTCGAGACCTTCTGCGAAGTGGTATTTGTATGTACCGTCAGAAAGCTTTTCCCAAGCACCGCCTGCCGGAGATTTTAAGCCGCGGCGGCGTCCGCCGTTTGTGCTGCGCTGATACTTGGCAGAAACCGTTGTTTCATTTGGTGTTTCAGCAGCCTGTGCTGTGATCATGGTTCCGAGAGCCAGTGTTGCAGCGAGAGCTGCGATACAAATTTTTTTCATAAAACGTGCCTCCTGGGATTTCTTTTTTTAGTACAAACATACACATAAAATATATGCAGATCTGTCCTTTTCATATAGATATATCCTAATATGGAAATGGAAAAGAGTCAATAAAATTTCTATGGAATTTGAGGGAAAATATGGCAAAACGGTAAAATTGTCAGGAATGAAAGACCGGGGAAGTTACTGTACACGGGTAGGAATTTTCTGAACTGAAAATTCCGTACAATACAGTGGTGGTAGTGGATTTTGCCGATTCGGAAGGCGAAGCATCGGCAAAATCAGTTACTGTTTGCGCAAGGCGTGAACAGTAACCCGGGGAATATTTGATGGGGCTGTATGTACAGAAAAGTATTGTCATTTTTTTTTGAGTGTGATAAAATGAGTGGCACAGTTTTTAATATTTATGCTTGCTTTAACGGAGGCAGATATGAAATATAAGTGTCTGATCTTTGATCTGGACGGAACACTGGTAAATTCGATCCATGCGCTGACCTACTGCACGAACCTTTCTCTGGAGAAATTTGGTCTCGGTCCCTTGACGGAGGAGCAGATGATGACCATCGTCGGAGACGGATATAAGATGCAGATGAGGCGCTCCCTTGCAGCCTGCGAGGATAAGGATGAGGCGCACTACGAGGCGATCCTTCCTGTATATATGGAGATTTTCGGGAAATACTGCAATTATGAGATGCATCCCTACGATGGGATCCTAAAGCTCACCGCAAAGGCAAAAGAGCTGGGCTTAAAGATCGCTGTTGTATCCAACAAACCGGACGCACAGGCGAAAAAGACGGTGGAGTATGTATTCGGAGCAGGATATTTTGATACGGTGATCGGGGAACAGGAGGGCGTTCCGAAGAAGCCGGATCCGTCAGGAGCATTAAAAGCGGCCAGGATCTGTGGCGCGGATCCGTCCGAGTGTCTGTATTTCGGGGATACGAATACGGATATGAAGACCGGAAAGAACGCGAAGATGACGACGGTGGGAGTTCTCTGGGGATTCCGCGGACGGAAAGAGCTTGAGGCGTTCCATCCGGAGTTTCTGTTGGAGAAACCGCAGGATATCTTAACTGAGATTGAAAGATAACTGTTTGGTAGACCTACTGAACAGTTACCGCTATTCATAAAAGACAGTAACATGAAAATTCGGACCTTGTGCGGAGTCAGCATGTTATAACGGCCCGCGCGTTAGATACCGGAGGAAATGGTTTGAAAGATTTTAGAAAAACAAGAGGAAAACAGATAGAAGCATGGCTCATCGCAGCGATGTTTCTTTTTGCGTCCCTGACGGGATGTTCCTTCACAGGGGACACACACGGAGATGTGGAAACTTCAGATGATGGAAAGCTGAAGGTTGTAACGACCCTGTTTCCATACTATGATTTCGCAAGACAGATCGCAGGAGATAAGGTAGAACTTTCTATGGTGATCCCGGCGGGGCAGGACAGCCACTCCTTCGAGCCGACACCGGCGGATATCCGCCTGATCCAGAACGCAGATCTTCTGATCTGCAATGGCGGTGCCATGGAGCAGTGGGTGAGTCAGGTCGTATCATCGCTGGATTCCGAGAGCCTCAAGGTGATAACGATGATGGACTATGTGGATATCGTGGAGGAGGAAGTCGTGGAAGGTATGGAAGATAGCGGTGAGGAACACCACCATGTCCATGCAGCTGACAATGATCATGATCACGCTGCGGAAGATCACGACCACACGGATGATGAACATGATCATGACGCGGAAGATCACACACATACGCACGATGATGACGACGCGGATTACGAGATCGAATATGACGAGCACATCTGGACATCCCCGGTGAATGCCATGAAGATCACTCAGGTGATCGCGGACACGCTTGAAGAGATGGACCCGGCGGATGCAGATACGTTTACGGCAAACGCTGAAGATTATATTGGAAAGCTCAAAAACCTTGACCGGGAGTTTCGCGAGGTGGTGACCGGTGCGGATCTGGATCTCATTGTCATGGCAGACAAATTCCCACTCCGCTACTTTGCTGACACCTACGGACTCCGCTACCGGGCGGCGTTCTCCGGCTGCTCCTCCGACACGGAGCCAAGCGCCAAGACCATCGCCTACCTGATCGACAAGGTACGGGAGGAACAGATCCCGGCGGTCTACTATCTGGAACTTTCCAGCCACCGGGTGGCGGAGATCATCAGCGAGGAGACCGGCGCGAAACCGCTGTTATTCCACTCCTGCCACAACGTGACGAGAAGAGAGTTTGATAACGGCGTCACCTATCTGGAGCTGATGGAACAGAATGTTGTCAATTTACGGGAAGGACTTTATCGATGAACCAGCCATTATTAAAATGTGAACATGTGGATTTTGGATATGAAAACTATGATGTGGTGAAGGACGTGTCCATGGAGATCGTTTCTGGAGATTACCTCTGCATTGTCGGTGAGAACGGATCCGGAAAGAGTACCCTGATGAAGGGGCTTCTGGGGCTGATAAAACCTACCGGCGGTGTACTGACGATGGCAGACGAATTAAAACGGTCCGGGATCGGTTATCTCCCGCAGCAGACTCCGGCCCAGAAAGACTTTCCGGCGACAGTCCAGGAGGTTGTAATTTCCGGCTGTCTCGGTAAGCGTGGAAACCGTCCGTTTTACTCCATAGAAGAGCGGAAGATCGCAGCGGCAAACATGGAAAAGCTTGGGATCACAGATCTCAGGAAGAGCTGTTACCGGGATCTCTCCGGCGGACAGAAGCAGCGCGCGCTGATCGCGAGGGCGCTCTGCGCTACAGATAAACTCCTGATTCTGGACGAGCCGATCACCGGTCTCGATCCGGCATCCACTCAGGACTTCTACACAGTGATCCGTCATTTAAACCGGGATGAGAAGGTGGCTGTCCTTATGGTCTCCCATGATATCGGAAATATCGTGACACAGGCCAATAAGATCTTACAGTTGAAACAGACGGTCCAGTTTTACGGAACCGTGGAAGAGTATAAGAAATCGGAATTCGGAAGGGAATTCCTCGGAGGTGAGAACTAAATGGGACTTTTACAGGAAATGTTTTCCTATCCGTTTCTTGTGCGGGCAATGATCGGCGGGATCTGTATCTCGCTATGTGCGTCGCTTCTGGGCGTGAGCCTTGTACTGAAACGGTATTCAATGATCGGTGACGGGTTGTCCCATGTTTCCTTCGGGGCACTCTCCATCGCGGTAGCCTTCGGCTGGGCCCCGCTTGCGGTGTCGATTCCGGTGGTGGCGGCTGCGGCAGTCCTGCTTCTTAGGATCACGGGGAACGGAAAGATCAAGAGTGACGCGGCGATCGCGATGATCTCCGCAGGATCTCTCGCCATCGGTATCATCGTCACATCCCTGACGACGGGAATGACAACGGATGTCAGCAGCTATATGTTCGGAAGTATCTTAGCCATGAGCCGTGAGGATATGTACTTAAGCGTGGTGCTGTCTCTGGTAGTCCTTGGTATGTTTGTGATCTGCTACAACAAGGTCTTTGCGGTGACCTTTGATGAGAGCTTCGCAAAGGCAACAGGCGTGCGTGTCTCCGCTTACAACCTTCTGATCGCGGTCCTGACTGCAATCACCATCGTTCTCGGCATGAGGATGATGGGAGCCATGCTGATCTCAAGCCTCGTGATCTTCCCGGCGCTGACCTCCATGCGGGTGTTCAAAAGTTTCTTCGGCGTTGTGGTCTCCGCCGGCGTTGTATCGGTGGTGTGCTTTTTTATCGGGCTCGTTCTTTCCTACGTGTATTCGATTCCGGCGGGAGCAAGCGTTGTTGTTGTGAACCTGGCGATGTTCGGGGTGTTCAGTATTGCACAGTTTGTGAAGCAGTCGAGATAGGGGAGAAACAGCAGGATGCCAGCAGATGCGTAATCGCAAGCGCTCAATGAGGCTGGATTTTGCCAGATCCTGAAGACTGTACAAGAAAACAATATTATATGAGAAAATTTCTCGTATTTCTGCCGCTTTCCAGATATCTACTGGAAGCGGCAGTACTTGACTTTGTTAGAAAATGTGTTAAAGTTAGTAATTGGTAATGAAAATGAAAGTGCGGGAGTGGATCTGGTCTGTATACAGTATAAAATTAAAGCAGACAGATAAAAATACAGAAATTCCGCGCAGTGGCAAGAAAGAGGTGTCATTATGACAAAAATTGATATTATCTCCGGCTTCCTCGGAGCCGGAAAAACTACATTTATAAAGAAGCTTCTGAAAGAAGCGATTGCGGGCGAAAAGGTAGTCCTGATCGAGAATGAGTTTGGTGAGATCGGTATCGACGGCGGCTTCTTAAAGGATTCCGGCATCGAGATTCGTGAGATGAACTCCGGATGCATCTGCTGTTCCTTAGTCGGTGATTTTGGCCGTTCCTTAAATGAAGTCCTTACAAAGTATACACCGGACCGTGTAATTATCGAGCCGTCAGGTGTCGGCAAGCTTTCCGACGTCATGAAGGCAGTCTGCGACGTTGCGGGCGAGATCGATGTTGTATTAAACGGTTCCGTGACAGTCGTTGACGCTCAGAAGTGCAAGATGTACATGAAGAACTTTGGTGAGTTCTTCAATAATCAGATCGAGAGTGCTGGAACGATCGTATTGAGCCGTACCGATGTCGCTGATGCGGATAAGGTTGCCCAGTGCGTAGAGATGATTCGCGAGAAAAACCCGAAGGCAGCCATCGTCACAACTCCGATCGACAAACTCACAGGTGAGCAGCTTCTCGAGATCATCGAGAAACCGACGGATGATATGGCTGAAAAGCTCCTTGAGGAGGTAAAAGAGGGTCATCATCACCATCATGATGACGATGAGGAGTGCTGCTGCGGTCACCACCATCATCATCACGATGATGACGACGATGACGAGCATGAGCACCACCATCATCACCATGACGACGATGACGACGAAGATGAGCATGAACACCATCACCACCATGACGATGAAGAAGAATGCTGCTGCGGCCATCACCATCATCACGACCACGATGATGATGAGGAGGACGAGGATGAGCATGAGCATCACCATCATCATGACGGCGAGTGCGGATGCGGCCACCATCACCACCACCATGATCATGATGCCGATGAGGTATTCACAAGCTGGGGTCTTGAGACAAACCGCACGATCACGAAGGAGAAACTTGAGTCCCTGTTACAGGAACTTGCTCACTCTGAGAAATATGGTCAGGTTCTCCGCGCGAAGGGCATGCTGCCGGACGCAGACGGAACCTGGTACTACTTTGATCTCGTTCCGGAGGAAACAGAAGTCCGCACAGGCGCTCCGATCTACACAGGCAAGGTGTGCGTGATCGGTTCCAACTTAAAAGAAGACGAGTTGAAGGCTGCTTTCGAAGCATAAAATGTGCGTTCTGCTCAGGACAGGCGGTTTCATATAGAAGGCCTGTCCAATGGTATTTACTATCTTGATGCATGACGACAAAAAAGTTCCTGTCCGCGCCAGACGTGGACAGGAACCATTTCTATTTATTAGGAGATTAAGACATTGAAACAGCAGGAAAAGATGCCGGTATTTGTCATCAACGGTTTCCTTGAAGCAGGAAAGACCCAGTTTATCACAAATACCTTACAGCAGGATTATTTCCAGGCCGACGGTACTACCGTTCTGATCCTCTGCGAGGAAGGCGATACGGAGTACGACAAGGAAATCTTAAAGAAAACAAAAACAAAGATCGTTACCGTGGAAGACATCTCCGAGATGGACGAGGATTTCTACGGACGGATCGAAGCGTTATATGACCCGACCCGTGTGCTCATCGAGTGGAACGGAATGTGGCCGCAGGATCAGCTGCAGCTCCCGGATACCTGGGAACTGTTCCAGCAGATCACGATCATCGATGGCTCTACCTTTGAGTTATATTTAAGCAACATGAAGCCTCTCTTAGCGCTTCTTGTAAGACGTTCCGAGCTTGTGATCATGAACCGCTGTGATGAGGTCAGCGACGAGAATATCACCCGCTACCGCCGTGGATTAAAGGCATTGAACCCGCAGGCGGAGCTGATCTTTGAGGATGCGGAAGGCGAGATCGAGCAGGAGGTTCTGGAAGAGGATCTTCCGTATGATATGAAAGCAGATGTGATCAAGATCGCTCCGGAGGATTTTGGCATCTGGTACATTGACGCTATGGACAAGCAGGACCGCTATGAGGGAAAGGTCGTAGAGTTCACCGGCATGGTTTTAAAATCCCCGGAATTCCCAAAGAATTATTTCGTTCCGGGCCGTATGGCGATGACCTGTTGTGAAGCGGATATGACCTTCCTTGGTTTTATCTGCAAGGCGCGTGAGGCGAGAAACCTTGAGACAAAGCAGTGGGTCAAGGTTCGCGCGAAGATCGCTTACGAGTTCTGGCAGGACTATGACGGTGTTGGTCCGGTGCTCTACGCCGAGAGCGTGGAACCGGCGCAGGAGATCAAGGAGATCGTGCAGTTCTAAGAAAATACCGGCGGCTGGTTTTGCAGGTCTTTTGCCTGACAGAAGCTGCTGACAGCAGATTTTGAAGATAAAAAACGGACTTCATAAAATCATCACAGGGATGATTTTGGAAGTCCGTTTTTTCATTTAATAGGAAAGACTGTCGATGGCGCTTGATTGTCGCAGACACCCGCGCGTGGTTCAAAATCAACTCATTGGTGCAACCGGAACCGGACGTTCGCGGTCGAAGACCTGAGTCACATCGAAGAGGTCACTCAAGTGGTCTTTTTGGGGATTTGTCTCCGGCAGGTCGTAGTACATGCGGTAGCCGTCGAGGTTTCTCCGGCCCTGACGGACGTAATCATTTCCGAACTGTACCCAGTGCTGGCTGGAATCCACATTACAGAAATACCGGAATCCCAGCTGGTGGAGATATTCATATTTCTGGTTTTCCGACGTGTACGGATGCCAGTCTCCGACATCAGATCCGAACGGATAGAGCAGGATATCGGTCTTTCCGATCAGGGACTCTACCCGGGAAGCCCATTTATCGGAATCTGTCTTTACATCCTCAAAGGAACGTTTTCCGAAATTAATATGTCCCCAGCTATGGGAGGCAAGCTCCCAGCCGTTATCCCGAAGACACTGGGCTACCTGACGGACAGTCTCTTTATCTGCCTCATAGTTTGGATTGGAGCTCTCATAGGACGGGTCTGTCCGATAGCCAAGAACTCCCTGATAGCCGGTAAACGCCAGAACGGCCCGCGCACCGCGGTAGGAAAAATCAGGGTGTTCCGTAATGAAATCCTCCAGAAGCGGAACAAGATCATAGGAGCCGACGGACACGGAACCGTCGTCCATCACCATCTCACAGGTGGGCTTTCCGTCCTCACCGACGATCATCCGGCTTGCGAAACCATCACCGGTCATATACTCATAATAGCAGAGATCATCCTGTGACATGACAAAAGGAATCTTTCCCGGCGGCAGCAGGATCGTTCCCGGAACCATCCTTGCATTTCCACTTTCATCCGTCTCTTCGTGGGCGATATCATGAAGCTTTACGAGAACATAGCCTTTCGCATACATAGAGTCCAGGATCTTTAAAAATTCACTCTTTGTAGTCATCACCTGATTGTAGCCTTTTTCATCCGAATCTCCGTCAAATGCCTTTGAGTTATCCATGATGAGAGAGTGGAAAAAAATATGGGTGATCTTAGTTACATCCGCCCGGACGAGAGTGGCTTTTGTCTCCTCACAGGATGCGAGAAGTTCCTTCACATCAGGATTTTCCGCGTAATCCGGATTGGAATTTAAGAGATCGATGGCAGCGTCGTAATCGTAAGTCACGAACTTCGCATGGGCACTGTTTAAAATATCGTTCAGGGCAGTATCGCCGGTATTGTAGGGGTAAGACTCTGCTGTGGACGCCGGAGTCTCGGAAGATCCGTCTTTTCTGGATCCGCTTTCCGCGAGAGAACGATTGATCGATTCTCCGTCCGACGGGTCGGAGGATGTTTCAATCGCATTCTTTTTTGAGAAGCCCGGCAGTCCGCCATTCTTTTTTATAAAAAATCCCGCACCGATTCCAAGAAGCAGGACTGCGAGGACTAAGAGCAGAATCGTGATCAGAACGGTCCGCTGCCGTTTCCGCATTTTTTCACGGCTTGAAATATATGCGCGGCGTCTTTTAAAATCATCATTGTATTCCAAAATATCACCTCGTATTGTTATTACTTCTATCATAACACAACCACATGTCCACCGCCATTAAAAACGGAAAAATTAAGCATTTTGTAAGCTGTGACATAAAGAAGGATGTCCGTGCCATATTTTATAAGGAAAAATCGGCTGGAACCATGAAAAACATATGCCGGACGGAGTGTTACAGTGTCCGGGAGGAGAATTTTTGTGGTCCGGAGCGGAGGTCAGGAGCGGAAATATGAGAGCGGGGAAAAGAATTATTTGTGGAATCATGGCTGGGATCCTAATGATGATGGAACCGATGAGTGGATATGGAATGCCAGGAGAAGAGGCTAGTGGTGGTCCTGAGATCACAGCCCCGTCGGCGATCCTCATGGAAGCATCCACGGGGAACGTGATCTGTGAGAAGAACGCAGATGAGCCGAGAAATCCGGCCAGTGTCACGAAGATCATGACACTGATCCTGATCTTTGACGCCCTGCAGTCGGGAAAGATCCACCTGACAGACGAGGTGGTGACAAGTGCTCATGCGAAATCTATGGGCGGATCCCAGGTGTTTCTGGAGGAGGGCGAGATCCAGACGGTGGAGACCCTGATCAAGTGCATCGTCATCGCCTCCGGAAACGACGCGTCGGTGGCCATGGCGGAGTTTATTGGCGGGGACGAGGGGACATTCGTGAAGATGATGAATGAGCGGGCAAAAGGACTCGGAATGGCGCACACAAAATTTATTGACTGCTGCGGACTTACGGATTCCCCGGAACATGTGACCACGGCACGGGATATCGCCCTCATGTCGAGGGAACTTATCACAAAATACCCACAGATCACAAACTACACGACGATCTGGATGGAAAATATCACTCATGTGACAAAGCAGGGAACGAAAGAATTCGGTCTTTCCAACACAAATAAGCTCTTGAAGATGGCGACGAATTTTGAGGTGACAGGCTTAAAGACCGGTTCTACCAGCATCGCGAAATATTGTCTCTCCGCCACGGCGAAAAAGGATGGAGTGGAACTCATCGCCGCGATCATGGCGGCTCCGGATTATAAGGCAAGATTTAAGGATGCTGTGACGCTTTTAAATTATGGGTTTGGAAACTGCAGGCTCTATAAAGATGAGACACCTCCAAAGCTTCCGAAGATTCCGGTGACAGGCGGAAAAGTGGCGGAGGCAGAGCTTTCCTACGGAGACATCTTTACCTGTCTGGGGCTCCACGGGGAGGATTTTTCCGGTGTGGAGCGGGAACTGACACTGGAAGAAAGCGCAGAAGCCCCAATAAAGGCGGGTGACCGGCTTGGAACGCTGCGTTACCGGTTCAACGGGGAAGAAATCGGAAATATTCCGGTCATTGCGGCGCAGGATGTGGACGCTGTGGAATTTACGGATTATGTGAAATGGATGATGGGGTGGTGGCAGATGCAGCCTTCGCAAACTCCGTCTTCACAAGATCCTCATAAGGAACCCGTGTGTCAAGCTCCCCGGCTTCCTCGAGGATATTCTCAAGAAGTTCAAAGCTCTCTTTCTCAAAGACGGTATTTCCTTTCCAGGTATCCTGCTCTTTGTAACGTTCCACAATGATCTTGATCTTTTCGGTGTCTGTCTCCTGAAACTGCGGTTTGATCGTCTCGGCGATCTCCGCGGCGGAGTGGGTATTCACGTAGTCGAGACCTTTCTGGATCGCGTTTGTGAAGCGCTGTATGATCTCCGGATGCTTTTCAAGATAGCTTTTTTTTGCGCTGTAGGCGGTGTAGGGTACATAGCCGGAGTCTTTTCCGAGGGACGCGACTACATAGCCGTTTCCTTCCTGCTCCAGGGCAGTGGCGAAGGGCTCGAACTCGACGGTGTAATCGAAATCATTGCTCGTGAATGCCGCGGCGGTGAGGCCGAAGCTGATGCTCTGGTCGATGGTGAGATCCTTTGTTGGATCAATGCCGTTTTTCTTTAAGATATATTCGAATACCATCTGCGGCATGCCGCCTGCCCGGCCGCCTAAGACTTTCTTGCCGACGAGGTTTTCCCACTTGAAATCAGCTTCAGGTGTCCGCCCGACGAGAAAGTTCCCGGCCCGCTGGGTGAGCTGCGCGAAGTTTACGGCGTAGTCAGCATCCCCCTGGATATAAGTATAGATGCTCGCTTCAGATCCCATAAATCCGATGTCCGCATCCCCGGATACTAGGGCTGTCATGACCTTGTCGGCTCCGGCCCCGTTTACAAGAGTCAGGTCGATCCCCTCATCCTCAAAATATCCCAATTCAATGGCTGCATACTGGGGAGCGTAGAAGATGGAGTGGGCAACTTCGTTTAAGGTAACGGGAGTTAAGGATGAGTTCGTGTCCTTCTTACACCCGGTGAGCAGAGCCGTCGCCGTAAACATAAGAAGAACTGGTGCCAGAATTTTTCTCATAATACAAAAAGGACCTCTCTTTGCGATCATTCTATATGTTCAGTGTATGAGAAATGCCGGAAAGGGTGCAAAGGATCATGCTTTCTGCAGTGCCTTGACGCAGCATGAAGTAATAGGAAAAACCTATAGCAAACCCTGAGTACATCCAATTAGACAGATTTTCCAACATATGGTACTATTACCTTGCAACCAGATAGGGTGGTTGGTAAATGAAAATAAGAAATTTTTCGGGAATGAAATGCGACGTCCCGATCCGGGATAAGAGGAGGAAAATCACTATGGCAAAGAAAACAAGAGCAGAGAGAAACTTCAAATTTGAGACATTACAGCTTCATGTAGGACAGGAGCAGCCGGATCCAGTGACAGACGCGAGAGCAGTTCCGATCTACCAGACCTCTTCCTATGTATTCAGAAACTGCGAGCATGCGGCAGCACGTTTCGGACTTACAGACGCAGGCAACATCTACGGAAGACTGACAAACCCGACTGAGGATGTTTTCGAGAAGAGAATTGCAGCATTGGAGGGCGGCGTCGCGGCACTGGCAGTTGCCTCCGGCGCGGCAGCAGCAACCTATGTGTTCCAGAACCTTGCGCATGCAGGTGATCACATCGTCGCAGCAAAGAACATCTACGGCGGAACATATAACCTTTTAGCACACACACTTCCGGAGTACGGCGTGACAGCAACCTTCGTTGATCCGTTTAACTACGAGGAAGTAGAGAATGCGATCCAGGAGAATACAAAAGCAATCCATGTTGAGACACTTGGAAACCCAAACTCCGATGTCGTTGATATCGAGAAGCTGGCTTCCATCGCCCACGCACATAAGATCCCGCTGGTTGTCGACAACACATTCGCAACTCCGTACCTTGTAAGACCGATCGAGTACGGCGCTGATATCGTATTCCACTCCGCGACAAAATTCATCGGCGGCCACGGAACCACGATCGGAGGTGTGATCATTGACAGCGGCAACTTTGACTGGGAAGCAAGTGGAAAGTTCCCGTCCTTAGTTGAGCCGAACCCGAGCTACCACGGCGTAAGCTTCGTAAAGGCAGCAGGAAGAGCAGCATTCGTCACAAAGATCCGCGCGATCTTACTTCGTGACACAGGAGCAACGATCTCCCCGTTCCACGCATTCATTTTCTTACAGGGACTTGAGACACTGTCTCTCCGCGTAGAGCGCCATGTACAGAACGCATTAAAGGTTGTTGAGTACTTAAACAATCATCCGCTCGTAGAAAAAGTAAACCATCCGTCCGTATCCGATGATCCGGAACAGCAGAGACTCTACAAGAAATACTTCCCGAACGGCGGTGGTTCCATTTTCACCTTCGAGATCAAAGGCGGTGCAGAGGCAGCGAAGAAGTTCATCGATAACCTCGAACTCTTCTCCTTACTTGCGAACGTTGCCGACGTGAAGTCCCTCGTGATCCACCCGGCTTCCACGACCCACTCCCAGTTAAACGATGAAGAGCTGGCTGATCAGGGCATCAAACAGAACACGATCCGTCTCTCCATCGGTACAGAGAACATCGACGACATCATCGAGGATCTGGACGAGGCATTTAAGACATTACAGGAATAACTACTTCACATTTTGATAAATAATACCCCTCAATTTACGAACGAATACAGGACAGCAGCCACCGTGCGGAAGATATGCATGTGGCTGCTGTCCTGTTGTTGCTTTCATATGAAAATTTTAAAGGCAGGCATAGACCTGCAGATTTTATGACTGACACGGTCCCTTCACACTGTTTAAGATCTCCTCATCTGCCAGTCTGTGCTTTTCCTCGAGCTCATGCTTCTGGTCGAGGATCGTCTGGATCGTGATTCCGTCGAGATAATCCATAATGACGCGGTTTAAACCTTCCCAGACTGGGAGTGTGTCGCAGGCGGAGCAGCGCTCGCAGGGATTCGGGGTGTGCTCGAGGCAGGAGACCGGAGCGAGGCTGCCCTCCGTGGTCTGCAGAATCTTTCCGACGGTACATTCCGACGGGGATTTTGCGAGTTTATATCCGCCCTGATAACCGCGGGTGGTGGAGAGCATTCCGGTCTTGTTTAAGAGGGGAACGATCTGCTCTAAATATTTTTTTGAGAGACCCTGACGGGCAGCGATGTCCTTTAAGGAGATAAAGCCATCGTCGGCATGTTCGGCCAGATCGATGACCATGCGCAGGGCATAACGGCCTTTTGTAGATATTTTCATAATTATTTCTCCAATTTCAACAACGATCTTACATGTCATAAGAAGTCTGAATCGTTGAACCTTCATCCGGCTCACTCTGTGGAATCCGGAACTGCTCCGATTATACTACAAAACAGATAGGTGTTCAACCAAGGTTTTGTTTTTTCTCGTGGTTGCCAGAAAAATACACATGTGATAGAATAAAAGTGAATTTCTGATGCAAAGAAAAATATCAATAGCGGTCCTGCTGAAATGGGAAAAAAGAAAAATCCGGACCGCGGCAAAAATAGAATCGAGTTTAAGAAAGGAACCACAAATATTATGAAAAAGCTGGAAGAATATGTTATAAGTATCCCGGATTTCCCGGAGCCGGGAATCATTTTCCGTGATATCACTTCAATTTTACAGGATCCGGATGGATTAAAGCTGGCGATCGATTCTCTCCTTGAGATGGTAAAAGACGTAGATTTCGATGTGGTCGTTGGAGCGGAGTCCAGAGGATTTATTTTTGGAACACCGGTCGCTTACGCAAAGGGAAAAGCTTTTGTTCCGGCGAGAAAACCGGGAAAACTTCCGAGAGAGACCGTTTCTATGGAGTATGCCTTGGAGTACGGCACCGGAACCATCGAGCTTCACAAGGATTCTATCAAGCCGGGCCAGAAGGTCGTAATTATCGATGACCTGATCGCGACAGGCGGAACTGTGGAAGCGATCGCAAAGCTTGTGGAGGAGCTTGGCGGCGAGGTCGTTAAGATCTGTTTTGTGATGGAACTTGCGGGATTAAAGGGAAGAGATAAACTGCAGAAATATGATGTGGATTCTGCGATCATTTACGAGGGGAAATAAGCTCGTCAGACAGATTTGAGAGAACATGGCAGCAATGCCGGGAAAGTAAAAAGGTAATGCCGCCAGGGAACGCTAAAAAAGCGGTCTGGCGGCATTTTTACGTCACTGGGCATCCGGAAGAAACTGCTTGTGGCGATGATACAAGGCGGAAAGTGAGAACCAGAAGGTACCGACGAAATGTTTCACGGCTTCTGGAATGCCTGTTATCGTAAATAGAAAAGAGGATAAAAATGAGAGAGATCGTATTTAAGATGGAACGTCCGGGCCTTGTGGAGGTTGGACAGGAGGTAGATGTCAGCGAGTCCATCACACCGGTCAATGTGAACTACATGATCGAGCCGGCGGTGGCGATGTCAGGGTTGTTCCGGTTTACGGAGCGGTTGAAGAGCAGAAAGGGCATTGTGAAGGACATTATCCAGAATGACCGCGGGTATTATGTGACGGTGGAATTCGACGAGTGATCATGTAGCGGTCGGACTCTGTTTTCTGTGAAAAAGCAGCAGAAACAGGAGATACATGGTGGATAAAAAAAGTATCTGCGCTGCAGTCCGGAAAAAATCCGGGAGACCTGCAGGGATCGGGAGATCTTCCGGGAACAGCCGGAAGATCCAAAGTGCGCAGAGCAGGCAGAAAACAGGCTTTCCGATCAATATCCATGCGTTCCAGTCACAGGGGACGATCCTTCGGAGCGCCAGAACATGGAGCAGGGCTAAAAAGATCTCACTCGCCAGCATCCCCCAGAGGCAGGCGCGGATCCCAAACTCCGGGATTCCGAACCACACGAACGCGATGCGGACGAGAAGGGAGATCAGATGGTGGAAAAAAGTGAGCTTTGTTTTTCCGAGACCATTTAAAATGCTGCTGGACGAGGTGGCGAGATAGAGAAACGGGCAGAGCCAGGCGAGGATCTGAATGAAGGATCCGGCGTCCTGGCTTTTAAATATCTGTAAGCCCAGCGCATCTCCGAAGACTGTGAAGACCCCGATGCAA
>Ga0129313_1000355_pt1 | contig 41880 bp, 35 predicted proteins | sample O1105metagenome_FD_94436 | JGI IMG/M metagenome (GOLD analysis project Ga0129313, IMG submission 94436) | Orangutan group fecal microbial communities from fecal samples from Wisconsin, USA - O1105 metagenome | ecosystem: Host-associated > Mammals > Digestive system > Large intestine > Fecal...
GGAGGTGGCACGAAGTGCCAGAAGGGGAACAGGTGGCTGTGAACGCAGTGAGCAGACGGATGAGGGGTATTTATGGCGAGATGCTGCTGTCCTGCGCCCTCATCAGTCACCTTCGGTGACAGCTTCCCCCGACCGGGGGAAGCCATCATTCGGAAAATTGATTTCCATGCCTTTTTTCTTTGCAGCGTTGCCGCCGGATGGGTTTTATGCTACAATGACACTGTTATCATCACAAGAGCTGGAGAATGCCCATGGAATATTATGTTGCCCCCATGGAGGGGCTTACGGACCGCGTATGGCGGCAGGCACATCAGAAATGGTTCGGGGCGCAGGGTGCACCGGCACGGTACTACGCCCCCTTTCTCTCCCCTCCGGAGAACCGGGTCCTTATCAAAAAGAAGATGGCAGAGCTGGCACCGGAGGCAAACCCGGGGGTGCCGGTGATCCCCCAGCTCCTTGCCAAGGACGGCGAGCTGGCGGCATGGATGATCCTGCAGCTGCGGGAGCTGGGCTATCGGGAAGTGAACCTGAACTTCGGCTGCCCCGCCGGTACCGTTACCGCCAAGGGCAAAGGCTCCGGGATGCTGCGGGACCCCGCCAAGCTGGACGCCTTTCTCGCCGCCGTGTTTGCCGGGGCGGAGGGTCCCATCTCGGTAAAGACCCGGCTGGGAGTGGACAAGCCGGAGGAGTTTGGGGCGATCTTGGACATCTACCGCCGCTACCCCATCTGTGAGCTGACCATCCACCCCCGGGTCATGCGGCAGCTCTACCGGGGGCAGGCAGACCGTGCCGCCTTTGCCGCCTACCTGCCCGGATGCACCATGCCGGTGTGCTACAACGGAGACATCACCACCCCGGAGCAGCTGGGGCAGCTGGAACAGCAGTTTCCCGGGCTGTCCGGCGTCATGGTGGGGCGGGGCATCATTGCAGACCCTGCCCTGCTGCGGGTCGCCCGGGGCGGCGCACCGGCAAGCCGGGACGAGCTGCGGGGCTATCTGGACCAGCTGTATCAGGGCTACACCCAGCTGTTTGGCAGCGCCGGCTGCGCCGTCAGCCGCATGAAGGCGCACTGGTTCTACCTCATCCACCGGTTCGTCGGCTCCGAAAAGCTGGAAAAACAGCTGCGGAAGGCGCGGGAGCCATGGGAATACGAGGTGCTGGTGAACCAGATCTTCACCCTGCCCCTGGAATAAACGAAATAAAAAAAGCCCCGCCGTCCCAATGGGCGGCAGAGCAGAAAAGGACCTATGCACTCAGACGTTCAGATAGCTGCGGAGCATAGCCTGCAGCAGATCGTCCCGATCCACCTTGCGGATCAGGGCACGGGCGTTTTTGTAGGTCGTGATATAGGTGGGGTCTTCGGACAGGATATAGCCCACCAGCTGATTGACCGGATTATAGCCTTTTTCCTTTAATGCGTCGTACACCTGCTGTACGATCTCGTGGATCTCATAGTCCTTTTTATCGTGGATGGAGAAAATCGCGGTTGCGTTATCCACAAAATGCACCCCCTTTGGATGAACTATATCTCATTGTACACGAATTGCGCCGAAACTTCAATATAATCGCCCCAAATTTGCACACATTGCCTAAAATTACCACAAATATTCATGCAAGATGAAAGGTATCCGCCCCTGCGGAGGGGCAGAAGGAGGAGAACATGCTCTACGGCATCGGCTGTGACCTGTGCGCACTGGACCACATGGAAAAAAGCCTGCGCAGTCCCCACGCTGCCGCCTTTGTGCGGCGGGTGTTCGGAGAGGAGGAGCGCCGGGCGCTGTCTCTGGACCAGGGGCTGCCTGACGGGCGCAGCGGGACCCACCGGCTTGCCAGTGCCGCTGCGGATTTTGCCGCCAAGGAAGCCTTTCTCAAGGCGGCAGGCACCGGGCTCCGGGAACCCTTTGCCCTGTGTGAGATCCAGGCGCTGCGGCGGGAAAACGGCGCACCCTTCTACCGCTTTACCGGCGGCACCGCCCGGTGGGTGGAGCAGCAGAGTCTGTGTGCCCACCTGTCCCTGAGCCATGACGGCGGCGCTGCCATGGCATTCTGCGTGCTGGAACGGGAAAGCTGACCGCCCCCTGTGCATACAATGGAATATCCCCCGCACTGCATAAGCCGCCGCCTGCCGGTCCATACTGAACACAGGAACCGCAGGCTGCACGCCGCCCACACATACAGCGGGGACAGCCTCCGATACTGCAGGGAGGGAGATTCCATGGAGGTACACAGAGGAGAAGTTTTTTACGCCGACCTTTCGCCGGTGGTGGGGTCGGAGCAGGGCGGGGTGCGCCCGGTGCTCATCGTGCAGAACGAGATCGGCAACCGTCACAGCCCCACTGTCATTGCCGCAGCCATTACATCCCGGCTGGACAAGGCACGCCTGCCCACCCACATCAACATCCGGGCGGCGGACACCGGGCTTGCCAAGGACAGCGTGGTGCTGCTGGAGCAGATCCGCACCCTGGATAAGCACCGCCTGCGGGAGCGTGCCGGACAGATCACCCCCGAGGATCAGCGCCGGGTGGATCAGGCGCTGGACGTGAGCCTGGGGCTTACGTCCTACTAAAAATAAACAGTATACCGTAAAAGACCCCCGCCGTCGGCGGGGGCTTTTGTCTGTCCGGCGGTCAGCTGCCGGGCTTTTCTTCTTCGGTGCGTCCCAGATACCGCCACAGGGTGGTGCGGCTGATGCCCAGCTGCCGGGCGGCGGCGGCACGGTTGCCGCCGTGTGCTGCCACGGTCTGCTGCACCGCCTCCTGTATGATCTGTTCCAGCGTCCGGTCTGTGCCGGGACTCGCCGCCGGGGCAGGGGCTGCCGCCCGGATGCTGCGCTCCTTTGCCAGCAGCTCCGCCACCGTGGCGCTCTGGACATAGGTGCCGGTGGTGACGGAGGCAAGGTTCCGCAGCAGGTTCTTGAACTGGGTGTAGTTGTTGGGCCAGGGGTACTGCCGCAGCATCTCCAGCGCCCGGGGCTCAAAGCCGGACAGCTGCTTCCCCAGCTCCAGATTCAGGCTGTTCAGATACAGGCTTGCCAGCGAGGGGATCTCGTCGGAGCGGCTGCGGAGGGAGGGCAGAGTCAGGGTCATGCCGCCCAGCCGCTCCCCAAAGGTGCGCATCACTGCCGGTACCGCCGCCCCCTCCTGCACTGCGCAGGAAAAGATCAGCCGCACCCGCCGTGCCAGACCCGTCTCCTCGATGACCGCCTGCAGCTCCTCTGCCCGGGCGGCGGGGATGGACTCGAAGTTCTGGAAGTACACCGTGTTGCCGTTGGCGTTCAGGGGAGAATTGTAGTGGTCCAGCAAAAAGTCCCAGCTCCGGTCGTTCATCATGGCGCAGTTGACCACCACCATGGGGTGGTTGACCAGAGAGCTGTTGAGATAGAGATACCGGGCGATCTGCTCCTTGCCGGTGCCCGGCTCCCCGCTGATGAGCACCGGCTGCTTCATCTGCGCCAGCGCCCGGATCTCGTTGTCCAGAGTGCCCATTGCCCCGCTGAGGCTGTAGAAGCTGTTGGTGAACAGGTACTCGCATTCCCCCTTGTTCAGGGACCGCAGCCCCGCCCGGTTGGCGTGGAGGGGGATCCGGGAGGGCACGCAGTAGAACAAAAACCGCTGCCGGGTGTCCATCATCAGCTGCTGCGCCATGATGCTGTACAGCTGGTCCCGCTCGGTGTAATAGAACCGCATACTGCCGCTTGCCGGGATCTCCCGCAGGTGGGACCGCAGCACCATTGCCAGCTCTGCCGGAGGCTCGGTGGGGCTGGAATAAAAGGGGGTGCCGTCCTGCTCCAGCACCACCACCCGTCCGTTGTGCTCCTGGGTGATGCTGCGCAGGAAAAAGTTCTCCTGCCGCAGCCGCCCGAACCAGTTGCTCAGATCGATCGCCTGATCGATGGCGGCATGGATGCTCTCCACTCCGGAGGTGATGAGGAAGGCGTCAAAGCCCATCTGCCGGGCGATGGTGTGGGTGACCATGTCGCAGACCACCATGCGGTAGCCTCCCTGCTTGAGCCGCTCCAGCGTGTGGGTCACCTGCTCTGCGCTGTGCACCGTGAGGATGTCCAAATTAAAATCCAGCAGGGTGCTCAGGATGTGCGCCGGTTCCGTGATGCTGGGAAAGCCCACGATGGCATAAAGGCTGGAATAGTTCTGCGCCAGCTTGATGGTGCGCAGCACATCGTAGATGGAGATGGAGATGTCCACCACCGGCAGGTCGGTGATCTGCCGGATCAGGGCGGAGGTGCCGCCCCGGGAGATGATGCAGTCGTAGGTGTTGGGGGGCATCCGCTGTACGATGGTCTGCCCCTCCTCCAGATCGCCGGTGTACACGTCCAGCTGCACATTGGGGTACGCCTGAGCGGCATTCATCATTGCGGTGTGCATCCCCTCGTAGGGGGCAATGCCAAGGATCCGGGTGCGTGTTTCAACCATGACAGGTCCCTCCGTTCACATTTGATACCATTCTAGCATCTCCCGGCGCAAAAGGCAAACGAAAACCGTTCTGTTCTGCAACGTTTTGGCAAAGGTTTTGTGCTGTTTTTTAAATTTCGTTCCAAATTAAAACGCTTTTACTCTTCCCTTCCCCTGCAAACCCCCTCTTGAATCCGGCATAATGATACCATAAGAAACAATTTGAGAGGAGGAGCAACCCTATGCTGCTTCTGCTGATTTTAGCGGATGACTTTACCGGCGCTCTGGATACCGGGGTGCAGTTTGCCGCCCGGGGCATCCCCACCCGGGTCATTGTGGGGGACAAGGTGGACTTTGCCTCCCCCGACGCTCAGGTGCTGGTGGTGGACACCGAGACCCGTCACCTGCCCCCGGAGCAGGCGTATGCGGTCATTGCCCGGCTCACGGTGGGGGCAGTGGAGGGCGGCGTGCCGTTCCTCTACAAAAAGACCGACTCCGCCCTCCGGGGCAACATCGGTGCAGAGCTTTCGGCACTGCTTACCACCAGCGGGCAGCGGCAGCTGCCGTTCCTGCCCGCCTTTCCCCAGATCCAGCGCACCACCCAGGGAGGTGTGCACTACATCAACGGGGTGCCGGTGACCGAAAGCCCCTTTGGCATAGACCCCTTTGAGCCGGTGCGCTATGCCAGCGTCACCCAGCTCATTGCCCAGCAGACCCGGACCCCCGCCGCCAGCTTCCCTGCCCTGCCGCCGGACGGGGAGGTGCCTTCGCAGGAGGGCATTCTGGTCTTTGACGCTGCCAGTGCGCAGGACCTTGTATCCACCGGGCAGGCACTGTTCCGTGCCGGAAAGCCCCGGGTGCTGGCAGGCTGCGCCGGTTTTGCCGCCGTGCTGCCGGAGCTGCTGGGACTGGGGCAGGACCATCCGGTGGAGCCCCCCAGACTGGACCCCCGGCTGCTGGTGGTCTGCGGCAGCGTGAACCCCATTACCCTGCAGCAGCTGGACGCCGCCGAGAAGGCAGGCTTTGCCCGGCTGCGGCTGACCCCCCGCCAGAAACTGGACCCCGGATACTGGCAGAGCGAAAACGGGCAGCAGCAGCTGGAGCAGATCAACCAGATGCTTGCCGGCAGCACCCGCTGCATCATCGAGACCAACGACAAGGGAGGCAACCAGCCCACGGCGGACTACGCCGCCGCTCTGGGGCTGGACCGGGAAGGGATGCGGGTGCGCATCGCCAGCAGCGTGGGACACATGCTGGGGGCGCTGTTTACCAGCCCGGAGCTGGGCACCCTGCTGCTCACCGGCGGCGACACCCTGCTGCAGTGCATGAACTGCATCGGGGTGCAGGAGCTGGAACCGGTGTGTGAGATGGAAAGCGGCGTTGTGCTGGCGCGGTTCACCTACCACGGCTGCACCCGCCATGTTATTACGAAATCCGGCGGCTTCGGGCAGGAAAACCTTCTGGTGGACCTGTCCCGGCGCATCGCAGAACTTTAAGGAGGAGAACTGTTATGCTGACTCAGTACAATCTCAAAATGCCTCATGCCGTCTACGGCGGCGAAAATGCCATGGACAACATCACCGCCATCATCCAGGCACGGGGTGCAAAAAAGGTGGCAATGTTCACCGATAAGGGCATCGAGGCGGCAGGTCTGTTTGCCCTGCCGGAGCAGGCGGTAAAGGCATCCGGCGCAGAGTACTATGTGCTGGACGATCTGCCCCCGGAGCCCAGCTACATGGCAGTGCAGAAGCTGGTGGACCAGTTCAAGGCTTCCGGCGCAGACCTGATCGTAGCGTGCGGCGGCGGCTCTGTGATGGACGCTGCCAAGCTGGCAAGCGTGCTGGTCACCGACGCCTACGGAGTCAAGGAGCTGCTGGATGAGCCCGGCAGAGCACAGAAGTGCGTGCCCATCGTGCTGATCCCCACCACCGCCGGCACCGGTGCCGAGGTGACCCCCAACGCCATTGTGGCAGTGCCGGAAAAGGAACTGAAGGTGGGCATCGTCAACGAGAACATGATCGCCGACTACGTCATTCTGGACGCCCGGATGATCAAGAACCTGCCCCGGAAGATCGCCGCCGCCACCGGTGTGGATGCTCTGGCGCACTGCATCGAGTGCTTTACCAGCAACAAGGCAAATCCCTTCAGCGACCTGTACGCTCTGGAAGGCTTGAACCTGATCCTGAACAACATCGAAAAAGCATGTGACGACCCGGAGGCTATGACCGAGAAGAACCGGATGCAGATCGCTGCCTACTACGGCGGTCTTGCCATCACCGCCTCCGGCACCACGGCGGTCCACGCTCTGAGCTACCCCCTGGGCGGCAAGTACCACATTGCCCACGGCGTGTCCAACGCCATCCTGCTTGCCCCGGTGATGCGGTTCAACAGTGAAGATGCTGCCGTCCGTGCCCGCCTTGCCGCCGCCTACGACCACTGCTGCCACGAGGACACCGGCTGCACCACCGTGGACCAGAAGGCTGCATGGATCATCGCCCGTCTGGAAGAGATCGTGAAGCATCTGGACATCCCCACCAGCCTGAAGGAATTTGGCGTGCCTGCGGAGGATCTGGAAGGTCTGGTCCACGCCGGTATGCAGGTGCAGCGTCTGCTGGTGAACAATATGCGTCCGGTCACCGCCGACGACGCCCGCAAGCTGTATCAGGAGATCATGTAAGCAGGAGGAAACGGACCGTGAAGCTCTGTGAGATCAAAGGCATCATCTCTCCGGTGATCACCCCCATGTACAGCGACCCGGACCAGACCGTGAACCATGAGCAGCTGCGCCGACAGGTACAGCGGCTGCTGGCAGGCGGCGTCCACGGCATCTTCCCGCTGGGCACCAACGGCGAGGCATACGCCCTTTCTTTTAAAGAAAAGGAAGAGGTCCTTGCCACGGTCATTGACGAGGTAAAGGGTCGTGTGCCGGTGTACGCCGGTACCGGCTGCATCACCACCGCCGAGACCATCCGCATGAGCAGGCGTGCTCAAGAGATGGGAGCGGATGCCCTGTCCATCATCACCCCCAGCTTTGCCCTTGCCTCCCAGAAAGAGCTGTACGACCATTACACCGCTGTGGCAAAGGCAGTGGACCTGCCCATCATCCTGTACAACATCCCGCCCCGCACCGGCAACAAGCTGCTGCCGGAGACCGTGCAGGCGCTGTGCCGTGATGTGGACAACATCGTAGGTGCAAAGGATTCCAGCGGCGACACCGAGAACCTGAAGGCGTATATCCGCCTGACCCGGGAGCTGGAAAAAGATGTGCGGATCTTTGCAGGCAAGGATGACGCCATCCTTACCTGTCTGCAGGAGGGCGGTGCCGGCGGCATTGCCGGTCGCACCAACATCTGGCCCCGGACCGTTACAAGGATCTATGACTGCTATATGGCAGGGGATCTGGCAGGAGCGCAGGCGGCACAGGATGCGGTGGTAGGGCTGCAGCGAGCCTATAAATACGGCAGCCCCCATGTGATCATCAAGACCGCCGTGGCACTGCAGGGATATCCGGTGGGCACCTGCCGTGCTCCCTTCAACGAAGTGCCGGAAGAAGGGCTTGCCGAGATCCGGAAGGTCCTGGCAGAAAATGCAGCCAAAGGGCTGGACTGAAATCGAAATCCTATCCCCTTCCGGCGCAGCCGTGCCGGAAGGATCTGAATAAAAAAGGAGAAACAACTATGAAGACCAGCGATATCAAAGGCATCATCCCCCCGGTGATCACCCCCATGAACAACGACCCGGAGCAGACCGTGAACCACGAGCAGCTGCGTCAGCAGGTGCAGCGGCTGCTGGCAGGCGGCGTCCACGGCATCTTCCCCATGGGCACCAACGGCGAGGCTTACGCCCTTTCTTTTAAGGAAAAGGAAGAGGTCCTTGCCACCGTCATTGACGAAGTCAAGGGTCGTGTGCCGGTGTACGCCGGTACCGGCTGCATCACCACCGCCGAGACCATCCGCCTGAGCAAGCGTGCTCAGGAGATGGGGGCAGATGCTCTGTCCATCATCACCCCCAGCTTTGCCCTTGCCTCCCAGAAGGAGCTGTACGACCACTACACCGCCGTGGCAAAGGCAGTGGACCTGCCCATCATCCTGTACAACATCCCGCCCCGCACCGGCAACAAGCTGCTGCCGGAGACCGTGCAGGCGCTGTGCCGTGATGTGGACAACATCGTGGGCGCAAAGGATTCCAGCGGCGACATTGAGAACCTGAAGGCTTACATCCGCCTGACCCGGGAGCTGGACAAGGATGTGGCGATCCTTGCAGGCAACGACGGTGCCATCCTCACCTGCCTGAAGGAGGGCGGTGCCGGCGGCATTGCCGGGCGTGCCAACATCTGGCCTGCCACCGTGGCAAAGATCTACGACTGCTTCAAGGCGGGAGATCTGGAGGGGGCACAGGCGGCACAGGACGCCATTGCCATCCTGCAGCAGACCTTTAAGTACGGCAACCCCAACACCATCATCAAGACCGCCGTGGCGCTGCAGGGTCACCCTGTGGGCAAGTGCCGCGCCCCCTTCAACTACGTGCCGGAGGAAGGCATGGAGGCGATCCGGAAGGTGCTGGCGGAGAACGAGGCAAAGGGTCTGCACTGAGAAAAGGAGAAGGCTGCTATGAATAAACCCATCGTTGGCATTACCATGGGCGACCCCGCCGGGTCCGGTCCCGAGATCACCGTAAAAGCGCTGGCGGACCCTGCCCAGTACAGCTACTGCCGCCCCATCGTGGTGGGAGACGCAAAGATCATGGAACAGGCAAAGAAGTTTGTGGGGCGGGAGGATATCGTCATCCACCGCTGCCAAAAGGTCTCCGATGCCCTGTTTACCCCCGGCACCATCGACGTGCTGCATCTGGACCTTATTGAGGACGTCAGCAAGTTCCAGCTGGCAAAGGTCAGCGTGGAGGGTGGCAACGCCGCCTTCCAGTGCGTGAAAAAGGTCATTGAGCTTGCCATGGCGGGCGAGGTGGACGCCACCTGCACCAACGCCCTGAACAAGGAGGCAATGAACAAGGCACTGGAATACTACCACGGCGAAAAGTCCGACGGCTACACCCACTTTGACGGGCACACCGAGATCTACGCCACCTACACCCACACCAAAAAGTACACCATGATGCTGGCACACCACGACCTGCGGGTGGTCCACGTCTCCACCCATGTTTCCCTGCGGGAGGCATGCGACCGGGTGAAGAAGGACCGGGTGCTGGAGGTCATTGAGATCGCCCACAAGGCGTGCCGGGATATGGGCATCCAGAACCCCCGCATCGCCGTGGCAGGGCTGAACCCCCACTGCGGCGAGAACGGACTGTTCGGACGGGAGGAGATCGAGGAGATCACCCCCGCCATCGAGGCGGCAAAGGCAGAGGGCATCACCGGAGTGGTGGGTCCCTGCCCCCCGGACAGCGTGTTCTCCCAGGCGTTGGGCGGCTGGTATGACATCGTGGTGTGCATGTACCACGATCAGGGTCACATTCCCCTCAAGACCGTGGGCTTTGTCTACGACCGGGAAAAGCAGGACTGGAAGGCAGTGGAAGGGGTCAACGTCACCCTGGGTCTGCCCATCATCCGCGCCAGCGTGGACCACGGCACCGACTTTTACCACGCCGGCAAGGGCAACGGCAACGAGCTGAGCCTTGTCAACGCCATCAAGTATGCGGTCAAGATGACCGGCGCAGAAAACTGAGCCGGGAAAAGGGTTCAATCTCGAAACATCTTTTTGGGCGATTTTGTCCAGTTTGTTTCAAACCGTTGCACTTTTAAACAGGTTTTTGTTGGTAAATTCCAAGATAGTTTCAAATTAGAACACATTTGCAGCAATTATGCGTTGTGGGACCTGTCCAAAACGGGTATAATCGTGTCAACAAAAGCGGACAGGAAAAATCAAAAAGCGACCCGAACCTGAACGGGGACGCTTTCCATATCCCGGGGGGCTTGCCCGCAAGCATGAGACATTCAAGCAAAGAAAAGGAGAAATTACCATGAAAAAGATCTCTCGTCGCAGCTTTCTGAAAGCTTCCGGTACTCTGGCAGCCGCCGGTGTCCTTGCCGCCTGCGGTGGCTCTTCTTCCTCCACCAGCACCGCTTCCAGCGAGGCAGCATCCATTGCTACCACCGCTGTGGAAGGTCTGCCGGATATGAGCAAGCAGACCCTGAACTTCAGCTCCGATAAGGTGGGTTCCGGTTCCTACAACATGATCGTGGCAATGTCCAAGGTCCTGGAGAAGGCAGGCGGCTTCCAGACTGTCAACGTGAACCCTGACTCTCCTGGCGGCATGGGCGCTCCTTACCTGTTTGCTTCCGGCAACACCGACCTCGCCTTTATCAACGGCGCTCCCGCCAAGTGGGCAATGGAAGAAGGCACTCTGGGCAAGCCCGCTACCAGCGGCTATGCAGCTGTCATCGGCGGTCTGACCGCTGTGTGCTACATCAACTGCGTGTCCAACGCCTTCCTGCAGAAGCACAACGTGTCCACCATCGAGGAGATCTTTGAGAAGAAGCTGCCTCTGCGCATCGGCTGCTCCGCCAAGGGCTCCATGGACGCTGAGGGTGCCTACCTGCTGCTGGAGTACTTCGGTGTCACCGAGGACGATCTGAAGAGCTGGGGCGGCTCCATCACCAACCAGGGCGGCGACGCCAACGCCGACGCCATCTCCGATGGTCAGATCGACTTCTACATCGACCACACCTCTTCCGCTTCTTCCACCATGGCACAGATCGCCACCAGCGTGGATGTCACCTTCCTGCAGTGGGGCGACGACCTGTGCAACTGGTTCGTCACCGAAAAGGGCTTTGACCTGATCACCATTCCCGCCAACTCCTTCAAGGGACAGGACAAGGAGCTGACCCTGCCCGGTACTCCCGACTGCGTGTTCTGCAAGGAGAGCCTCAGCGAGGATGTGGTCTACGCCATCACCAAGAGCCTCAGCGAGAACCGCGACGCTCTGGTCGCCGAGTACAACTCCCTGTCTCCCTGGGAGCCTGAGACTGCTTGGGAAGAGATGAAGCGCGGCGGCTGCCCCCTGCATCCCGGTGCCGAGAAGTACTACAAGGAAGCAGGCTACATGAAGTAAGCTTTCCCAGCAAGTCCGGACGGGGGCTTCCGTCCGTTACCACATGATCCCCTGACCGTAGGCAAAAACCGGACGCTTTGCGGTGCCCGGTTTTTGCTTTCAGAGGGGGGAATACGGAGGATACTATGAGCAACGAAAAAGAAACCAAGGTATCTGCTCTGGATGCCAAGGCAAAGGCTCTGGCAAACGAAGAGGACGAGGATACCAAGATCGCCCGAATGCTGAAGCATATGCCCAAGTGGCGTTTTTACTCCCTTGCGGTGCTGACCGTGGTCTGGACCATCTTCCAGCTGTACATCAAGCTGGTAAAGCCTCTGGACCCCTGGTTCCAGCTGCCCCTGCACATGTGTCTGGCACTGGTGGTGGTGTGGCTGTACAACCCCATGGCGGAGAAATCCAAGAGCCACAATAAGCTGTGGTGGATCTACGACATCTTCCTGATCGCATCCAGCTGCTTTATCTGCTTCTTCTTTGTGACCCACGCCGAGCAGCTGAACTACCGCATCTTCAACGTGGACGTCATGACCACCACCGAGGTCATCGTGGCAGTGCTGCTGGTGATCAACGTCATGGAGGCGGTGCGCCGGGTGGTGAGCATGTCCCTGTTCTGGGTCATCTGCTTCTTCCTTGCCTACGCATGGTTCGGTCAGTACATCCCGGGTCTGTTCCACTTCTCCGGCATCAGCTTCCCCAAGCTGATGGAGGTGCTGATGTACGGTGAGAACGGCATCTTCGGTTCCCCGCTGGTCACCTCTCTGGGCACCCTGTTCTACTTCCTGGTGTTCGGCACCTTCTTCTCCAACTGCGGCGGCGGCGGCGTCCTTATCGACGGCGGCATGAAGCTCAGTGATAAGACCGTAGGCGGTCCTGCCAAGGCAGCCGTCATCTCCTCCGGTCTGCTGGGCATGGTCTCCGGCTCCGCCATTGCCAACGTTTCCACCACCGGCGTTCTTACCATCCCTCTGATGAAAAAGACCGGCTACGACCCGGAGGAAGCAGCTGCCGTTGAGTCTGTGGCTTCCACCGGCGGTCAGATCATGCCCCCCATCATGGGTGCCGGTGCCTTTATCATGGCAGAGATCATCGGCGTGCAGTACGCCAAGATCGCTGCGGCAGCAGTGCTGCCGGCTGTGGCATACTTCCTTGCCGTGTTTATTCTGGTCCACATGATCGCCAAGAAAAAGGGTCTGGGCAAGGACTCCGGCGTCCACTACGAGGGCAAGCCCATTATGCCCCGGGTCTACCGGCTGCTGCCCATCATCGTGCTGGTGGTCATGATCATCATGGGCTATTCCCTGCCCCGTTCCGCCATCTACTGCACCGTCTTTTCCATCATCATTGCAGCCATCTCTCCCGAGACCCGCATGGGTCCCCGGAAGCTGCTGGAGACCCTGATGGACGGCGTCCGTCAGGCAGCAAACATCGCCATCCCCACCGCTGCCTGCGGCATCATGATCGGCATCGTGGTCAACTCCGGCGTTGCAGTCAAGATCGCAAAGCTCATCGGCACCTCCGGTGAGGGCAGCCTGTTCCTGGCTCTGCTCATCGCCGCTCTGGGTTGCCTGCTGCTGGGCATGGCACTGCCCACCGTCGCCGCCTACCTGATCGCCGTCACCCTGTTTGCCTCTGCCATCCAGGGTCTGGGCATCAGCCCTCTGGTCACCAACATGTTCATCTTCTACTTTGGCGTGGTGGCACAGATCACTCCTCCCGTCTGCCTGGCTTCCTTTACCGCTGCCGGTATCGCCGGTGCCAGTGCGTGGAAGACCGGATGGAAGGCATTCTCCTTCGCCATTACCGCCTTCATCGTGCCCTTTGCCTTTGTTTACCGTCCTGCCATCCTGCTGGAGGGCAGCGCTCTGGAGATTGTCACCGCCTACTTCATCGTCATTGCCGCTACTTACCTCCTTGCCTGCGGCATTGCCGGTTACCTGTTCCGCCCCCTGAAGCTGTGGGAGCGCATCGCCTGCTATGTGGTGGCGTTCATCTTCATCCTGCCCAGCTCCCTGTCTGACATCGTGGGCATCATCGGCTGCGTGCTGGTCATGGCATACTGCATGATCACCGCCAAAAAGAACAGCAATAAGGCACAGCCCGCATAAACCAGTCAAGACCTCCTAAGGTACTTCAGAACCTATCTCAAACCTTCTTCCAACAGCGGTCCCGCAGTCTGTGAGACCAAAAAACCTCCCTGTGCAAAAAACACAGGGAGGTTTTTTATGTCCGGAAATATGGTCTATGGTCAGTGGAGCAGGTTGACGAACACCGGGCAGAGCACAGCGGTAAGGACACCGGCAACGGCGATGGACAAGCCGCTCATGGCACCTTCCACCTCGCCCATCTGCAGCGCCTTGCTGGTACCCACGGCGTGGGCGGAGGTGCCGATACCCACCCCCTTGGCAATGGGGTCGGTGATGTGGAACACCCGGCACACGGTCTCCGCCAGCAGGTTGCCTGCAATGCCGGTAAGGATCACGATGGCACCGGTAAGGGCGGCGATGCCCCCCAGCTCCGCCGCCACATCCATGCTGATGGCGGTGGTCACCGACTTGGGCAGAAGGGTGGCGTACTGCTCCTTGGTCAGGTCCATTGCCAGTGCCAGCACCAGAGCGCTGCCCAGACTGACCAGAGAACCCACCGAGATGCCGGCAATGATGGCGGCGGCGTTTGCCTTCAGCAGGTCCAGCTTTTCGTACAGGGGGATCGCCAGTGCCACGGTGGCAGGCAGCAGCAGGTAGTTTACCGGCGCAGCGCTTGCCTTGTAGTCCCCGTAGGGGATGTTGCACACCGACAGAAAAACGATCACAAAGATGGCTCCCAGCAGCAGGGGGTTAAAGATCGCCTTGCCGGTGACCCGGTTGATGAGGGCACCCAGCGCAAAGGCTGCCAGCGTCAGCAGCACACCCCATGCGGCGGAGCCGGACAGAAATCCCTGGATCAGTTCAGTCATGGTCTGCCTCCTTTTTCCCCAGCCCGGTCAGCGCCTGCGTAGTCTTGCCTGCAGACACCATTACCAGCACCGTCACCGGGATCACCGCAATGAGGATGGGGATCAGCATCTGCCCCATCTCCACCCACAGTTCCATGACCCCTGCGGCGGCAGGCACAAACAGCAGCGGGAAGATGCCGGTGAGGTAGCTGCCCACTTCCTTTACGTCCTCCAGCCGGACGATGCGGAAATTCAGCGCTGCCAGCAGCAAAAGCAGCCCGTAAACGCTTGCCGGAACCGGCAGCGGAAGCACTGCGTGGAGCACCTCGCCCAGAAAACAGAAGGCAAGGATGCGCGCAAACTGAAACAGATATTTCGTACCAGAACACTCCTTTTCTTATCCGATATCATGCACTTTTATAAGTCGTACTGATTCAAAAGTATACCGCATCCCGGGAGCTGCATCAACCGTGATTCCCGCCAAAGTTCGCCACACATTGCGTCCAGAACTGTGCAAAAAAGCCGCCCCGGGCAAAGCGGACCGGAACGGCTTTTTCTGAAGGAGGTAAAAGGTGAATGAATAAGGGTTGGAAACTATCCCAACGCTTGCCCCGGGGTGCAGGACCCGGGCAGCGATCAGGCAAAGAAGGAGATGATCAGCGCCACCAGGAAGCCTACGCCGCCCACCAGAGTCTCCATGATGGTCCAGGTCTTGAGGGTGGTCTTTTCGTCCATGCCCACAAGGCTCTTGACCAGCCAGAAGCCGGAGTCGTTGAAGTGGGAGCAGACGGTGGAGCCGCCTGCAATGGCAGCGGTGACACATGCAAGGTACAGGGGGCTCAGTTCGCTGATGCCGGGCATGGCAGAGATGATGCCGGCTGCCATGGTCATAGCCACGGTGGAGGAGCCCACGGAGATGCGGACCAGAGCTGCCACGATGAATGCCACCAGAACCAGCGGCAGGCTGGCATTTGCCACGGCGTTGCCGATGACGTCGCCCAGACCGGAGTTCTGCAGCATGTACCGCAGCACGCCGCCGCAGGCGGTGACCAGCAGGATCATGCCGGTGGGCTCCAGAGATTTGGTCATGATCTTTTCCAGCTGAGCGTTGTTGTAGCCGTGACGGGTGCCCAGCAGATACATGGCGGCGATGGTGGCAAGGAGCAGAGCCATGAAGGGCTCACCCAGGAAGGCAAGCACCGGCTGGATGCCGGCAAGCGCAGGCACCACCTTTGCCACGGAGTTGGCGATGATGAGCACCAGAGGGATCAGGATGATGCCCACGATGGTGCCAAACTTGGGCAGCTTGCTCTCGTCGATGTCTGCCTGCTGAGCCACATGCTCAGGGACTTCGATCCTATACTTTTTGCCGCAGACGGAGCCCCAGATGGGACCGGCGGCGATCATGGCAAAGATGCCGCAGAAGATGCCGATGAGGATGACCCAGCCCAGGTCAACGCCCAGCATGGTGGCAACCAGCACGGGACCCGGCGTGGGAGGGATAAAGGCGTGACCTACCGCAAGACCTGCCAGCAGGGGGATGACGTAATACAGGACGGAACGCTTGGTGCGCTTTGCCAGAGAGAAGGCAAGGGGGATCAGGATGATCAGACCGGCGTCAAAGAACACCGGCATGGCAACCACCAGACCGGTGATGCCCAGTGCCCATGCGGCTTTTTCGTCACCGAATTTCCGCACCATGGTCACCGCCAGAGTCTGTGCGCCGCCGGATTCTTCCAGAATGGCACCGAACATGGAGCCCAGACCCACCAGAAGGGCGATGCCTTTTAAGGTGTTGCCGATGCCTTCGTTCACCGAACCGATGATGTCGGACAGGGGCATGCCTGCCATGAGACCGATGCCCACGGCACCCACCAGAATGGAGATCATGGCGTGGACCTTGAACTTGATGATGAGAATGAGCAATAAGATCAAGCCTGCCACGGCAGCAAATACCAGCCGTGCCGCATCGGGAGTCGCAACTGCTGTCATAGAAATTTCCTCCGTTTTTCGATTTTTAGGTTGCACTTATCCAAGCCGTCCGGCAAAGCCCGCCGGGCAGTTTACAATTCGTTGTTTTTACAGAGTGGTTTACTCCATGTATGCGCCCTTCATGGGGCTGACGGCGTGCTGAGAGTAGAGCTTCAGCAGACCCTTGGTATACTTGGGAGCCTTGGGCTTCCAGTTGGCACGGCGCTGTGCCAGGATGGCGTCCATCTCTTCGGGGGTCTTTGCCTCCCCCTTCACGCCCACAATGGCGATCTTGCGGTTATGGACGTCGATCTGGATCAGGTCATCCGGCTCCACCAGAGCGATGGGACCGCCCACTGCAGCCTCCGGGCTTACATGACCGATGACCGGACCACGGCTTGCGCCGGAGAAGCGACCGTCGGTGATCAGCGCCACACTGGATGCAAGCTTGGGGTCGGCGCAGATCGCCTCACCGGTGTAGAACATCTCGGGCATGCCGCTGCCCCGGGGACCCTCGTACCGGATGAAGATGGCGTCACCGGGCTTCACCTCCCCGTGGAGCACGGCGGCAATGCACTCCTCCTCGCTGTCGTAGGGCTTGGCGCGGAGGGTTGCCTCGAACATATTCTTGGGGCAGGCGGTGTGCTTGATGACGCAGCCTTCCGGTGCCAGATTGCCCTTGAGGATGGCGATACTGCCATCGGTGCCCTTGGCGTTGTCAAAGCTGTGGATGATGTCCTCCCGGCTGACGGGGCGGGCAAAACCGGCGGTCTTTTCCGCCAGAATGGCGTCGCAGTGCTGGTAGAAGCCGTTCTTCTTCAGCTCCTCCAGATTCTCACCCAGGGTCTTGCCGGTGACGGTCATCACGTCCAGATGGAGCATGGACTTGATCTCTTCCATGACCCGGGGCACGCCGCCTGCGTAGTAGAAGTACTGGGCAGGCCAATCGCCGGAGGGACGGATGTTCAGCAGGTAGTGAGCGCCCCGGTGCATCCGGTCAAAGGTGTCGGCGTCGATCTGGATGCCAAACTCGTGGGCGATGGCGGGCAGGTGCATGGTGGCGTTGGTGGAGCCGGAGATGGCGGCGTGGACCATGATGGCGTTTTCAAAGCTCTCTTTGGTGACGATATCCTTGGCGGTGATGCCCTTTTTCACCAGCTCCATCAGCTGCTTGCCGGCATCGTATGCCGCCTGCTTCAGCTCCGGGGCGGTGGCGGGCATCAGAGCGGTGCCCGGCAGCATGAGACCCAGTGCCTCTGCCATGATCTGCATGGTGGAGGCGGTGCCCATAAAGGAGCAGGCACCGCAGCTGGGGCAGGCGTTGTGCTTGTAGTAGTCCAGCTGGCTGTTGGGGATGACGCCGGTCTTTTCCCATGCGTCAAACTTGCCGATCTGCTCCAGAGTCAGCAGCTCGTTGATGGCGCAGGCAGGGTCCTTGACCACATATTCCTTGGGCAGGGTGTGTGCCTCCATGACGCCGCCGGTGACCACGATGGCGCTCATATCCTTCAGCCGACCGATGCTCATGAGCATGGCGGGCATGGACTTGTCACAGCTGGCGATGAACACGCCGCCGTCGTAGACGCTGGCGTTTGCCTGTGCCTCCACCAGATTGACGATGGCGTCCCGGTGAGGCAGGGAGTAGTTGATGCCGTCATGACCCTGTGCGATGCCGTCGCACATATCGGTGGCAAAATACCGTGCAGCCTTGCCGCCGTTGTCGTTGACTGCCTGCACAGCCTCCTTGACGAACTGATCCAGATGGGCGCTGCCGGGGTGGCTGTCACCAAAGGTGCTTTCCACCATGATCTGGGGCTTTGCAAGGTCATCCACCTTCCAGCCCATACCCATCTTCAGCGGGTCGTTTTCCGGTGCCAGTGTGCGTACTTTCTGCGAACGCAATTCCATATTCTTTACCTCCCGAATACTCTCTTCTCTCGTCCGTTTTCTGTAGGACATCTTACGGCTTTATTGTAAATCTCCGGCGTTCTCTTTGCAAGTTGTCCCCGATACATCCCACTATTTGTGCAAAAAATCTGGGATACATCATACATTCCGCCCAATTCCCGGTGACTTTTGCACTTTTCCACCCCCGAAAGCGTCTTTTGAAAAAGCGCAGAGAAAAAAGTTGTCTGATGATTTTAGAGAGAACCCTCTCAGTCAAAGCCTTCGGCAAGACCGGAGACTTTACCGCCGCTGCAAAAGCCTTCCCCCGGTCGGGGGAAGGTGGCGCATAGCGCCGGATAAGGGCGCAGAACGTGAGAACTCTCTCAGGGAGAGCTTAACTCCCTCCGTCTAGACCTGACGGCTTTGCCAGCCCCTTCTGGGAGGGAGCCTTTGGCAGAACCGGAAACTTTATCGTACTGCCAAGGGCTCTCCCTTTGGGAGAGCTGGCGCAAAGCGCCTGAGAGGGCAAGGACCCTAAAGTCAAAGCCGTTTTTTCCGGCTTGCCCCTTGAGGGGCTTTCATTGTGCTGACCGAATAACGCAAAAAGCTCCCCCTTTCGGGGGAGCTGGCATTGCACAGCGAGGACGGGAGAGGGTCCCGTTCTCTTTTTTATGGATGAACATACGCCGCCATACCAATGGTGCCGTCGTCGGGGTCCTCGCCGTCATAGACTTTTTTGATATAGCTGCGGTTGAAGTTCAGGTGCATCACCATGGCGGACTTTGCCCCGATGGGGTCGTGGTTGGCGATCGCCTCCAGGATCATCCGGTGGGTCATGATGGTCTCGTCAATGAGCTTTTTGTGGGTGACATTGACGAACATCATCACCGCCGTGTCGATAATGGGCACCAGCTGCCCCACCACCAGATTTTTGCTGCTCTCGGCAATGCAGGTGTGGAAGGCGATGTCGTCCTCAATGTAGCGGTCCCCGTCGTGGATCTTGGTCTCCACCCGTTCGCAGAGCCGCCGCAGACGCTCAATGTCCTCATCGGTGGCGTTCTGTGCCGCCATCTCCGCAATGCCCGGCTCCAGCAGCAGGCGGACGTTTACCAGATCCAGCGCCAGAGCGTTTTTGTCCTTTACCGACCGCAGACCCAGCGGGTCCGACAGCCCCTTGGTGGTGGTGACCACGTAGGTGCCGGAGCCCCGGCGCACCTCCAGGATGCCCTTGCTGGACAGCAGTTTTACCGCCTCCCGGATGGTGCTGCGCCCCACCCGGAACTTTTCTCCCAGCTCAAACTCGTTGGGCAGTTTTGCCCCCGGTTCAAGGGGTGTGTCCAGAATGTAATGGTAGATCTGGTCCTCCACCTGTTCCGCAAGAAGTTTGTTTTTCAGATGAGAAAATTCGCTCATGACAGTCCCCCTCCTTTACAACAGAGCTATCTGTATCCTCAACCCTTTCCGGGTCGTTTCCCGGCATACTTTTTCCCGCCGGCGTCCACCCGGGACAGGGCGCAGACCACCTCGATATGCTCGGTGTGGGGGAACATATCCACAGGGGTGCTGCGGTCCACCCGGTAGCCCTTCTGGGTCAGCAGGGCAAGGTCCCGTGCCAGAGTCTCGGGGTTGCAGCTTACATAGACCACCCGCCGGGGTGCCATCTGCACCACGCTCTGGAGGAACTGAGGGGTGGAGCCTTCCCGGGGCGGGTCCATAAAGATCACGTCTGCCCGCTCCCCCGCCTGTGCAGCCTCGCTGATCCAGCGGGTGGCGTCGGCGGCAAAGAACCGGGCGTTCTTTACCCCGTTGTGCCGGGCGTTGCCTATGGCGTCCTGTACGGCGTCCCGGTTCAGCTCCACGCCCACCACCTGCTTTGCCTGTCCGGCGGCAGTGAGACCGATGGTGCCGATGCCGCAGTAGGCGTCCAGCACCACCTCTTTGCCGGTGAGCTGCGCCGCCTCCACTGCCAGACCGTACAGCACCTCGGTCTGGACGGGGTTCACCTGATAAAAGCTCCGGGGGCTGAGGGCGTAGGTCCTGCCGCAGAGGGTGTCCAGAATGTACCCCTTGCCGTAGAGCACCTTTTCTGCCTCCCCCAGCACCACGCTGGTCTTGCGGCTGTTGAGGTTCTGCACCACGGTGGTGACGGTGACCCCCCGCTTTTCTGCTTCTGTCAGCAGCGCCTTGACAAAGTTCTTTGCTCCGGGCAGCACCGGCTGCGCCGTCACCAGCACCACCATCACCTGCCCCGTTGCCACGCCCCGGCGCAGCAGGCAGTGACGCAAAAGCCCGGTGCCCTTGTCCTCGTTGTAGGGCTGGTAGCGGCAGGCGTTGGCGGCGGCACGCACCGCCTCCATGGTCTTGTCCAGCACCTCATCCTGCAGCAGGCAGCTTTCCACCGGCAGCACCTTGTGGCTGTTGGCAGCGTAGATGCCGGAGGTGAGTTTTCCACCGGCAGCCGGGGCAAAGGTGGAGATCACCTTATTGCGGTAGTGCCAGGGTTCTGCCATGCCCCGGATGGGGTCCACCGGACCGTACCGCCCCACAAGGGCACGGACCTTATCTTCTTTCTGTTTCAGCTGGGCGGAATAGTCCAGCCCCAGCAGGGGGCAGCCGCCGCAGTGTTTTGCCTTGAGCTTGCAATCCATTGTATTCCTCTCCTTTACCCGTAGGGGTCGTACAGATCGTATTCTTCCGCTTCCAGATGCTTTTCTTCCAGCACCTTTATTGCCTGTTCCAGCTCGCTCTGCCCGCAGCCGCTCTCGCTGACCAGCGCCTGCACCGCCGCCGCCAGGTCCCCCTCAAAGAGAAGGTCCAGCCGCTGGCGCATGCTCCACACGCAGTAGGCACGCCGGGTGATGAGGGGGGTGTAGGTGTTGCAGTTGCCCTGCTTGCCGCTTTTTACCCAGCCCTTTTCTTCCAGCCGGTAGAGAAAGTTCAGCACCGTTGCCGCCGTCCAGCCTTTTTGCTGCAGCCGGCGCTGGACGTCTCCCCGCATCGCCGGGGCACGGCAGCTCCACACCGCCAGCATCACCTGTTCCTCCGCCGCCGAAAGCAGCCGCAGGGTATCCGGTAAGCCGTACACGGTCTTTTCCCCCTTTCTTTTTAGCTTTTTTGTGTTTTACATTTGTCTCTGTTTTATCAGTATAGCCTATTTCCGCCCAAACCGCAAGAGGGAAAAACCGGGATGGCTCCAAGCATTTTGGGGGTATTTTTACGTTTGTCTCTGATTTTGTAGTTCCAACGTGAACATTTGTGTGCTTTGTGAAGCCACGGACCCTGCCGGGGCTTCATCTTTGTGCAAAGAACCACTTGTTTTCTCCCCCCGGAAACCGGTATACTACGGCTACCGCAAAGCTTCTGGTGCACCGCAAAAAGAGGCGGTGCCATGTGTATAGAGGAAAAGGAGAGTTCGTTATGGCAAGAGTGTACAACTTCAGCGCAGGTCCCAGCATGCTGCCCGAAAAGGTGCTGCGGCAGGCACAGGCAGAGCTGCTGGAATACGGCGACAGCGGGCAGAGCGTCATGGAGATGAGCCACCGCAGCAAGTGGTTCGACGCCATCATCAAGGACACGGAGGCGTCCCTGCGCCGGGTGATGAACATCCCCGACAACTACAAGGTGGGCTTCTTTCAGGGCGGTGCCACCCAGCAGTTTGCCATGGTGCCCCTGAACTTTATGACCACCGGCAAGGCAGACTATCTGGTCACCGGCAACTTTTCCAATCTGGCGGCAAAGGAAGCGGCAAAGTTCGGTGAGGTGAATATCGTTGCTTCCAGCAAGGACAAGAACTTTACCTACATCCCGGATGTGAACGCCATCGACTACCACAAGGACGCCAGCTACATCCACATCTGCCAGAACAACACCATCTTTGGCACCCAGTATGTGGAGCTGCCTCAGGTGGAGGGAGTGCCGCTGGTGGCGGACATGAGCTCCATGATCCTGTCCAAGCCGGTGGACGTGAGCAAGTACGGCTGCATCTACTTTGGCGTCCAGAAGAACGTGGCTCCCGCAGGCATGGCAATCGCCATCGTCCGGGAGGACCTGCTGGGTCATGCAGCGGACAACGTGCCCACCATGATGAACTACACCACCCTGCTGGACAAGGACAGCATGTACAACACGCCCCCCTGCTGGTGCATCTACATGACCGGGCTGGTGCTGAAGTATCTTGAAAACGACATCGGCGGTCTTGCCAATATGCAGAAGATCAACGAGGCAAAGGCAAAGGTGCTGTACGACTATCTGGACGGACAGGACTTCTTCCATAACCCTGTGGAGCACCGCTACCGCAGCACCATGAACGTCACCTTTACCAGCCCCAACCCCGAGCTGGACAAAAAGTTCTGCGCACAGGCAGCAGATGCGGGCTTTGTGAACCTGAAGGGACACCGTCTGGTAGGCGGTATGCGCGCCTCCATCTACAACGCCATTCCTGCCGAGGGCGTGGACAAGCTGGTGGACTTTATGGAGAAGTTCCGCAAGGAGAATGGGTAAGACCCTCTCAGCCTCACTTTGTTCGGCAGCTCCCCCGAGGGGGGAGCTTTTTATCAGAAGGACCACCTGACCGAACCCGCCTTATAAGTTCTCCCCTGGGGAGAGCCTGCACGGTGCAAGCCGTGACGGAGAGGGTTCCTGCACAATAGAAGGGAAAGTTAAACTATGTATACCATCAAAACTCTCAACGCCATCAGCCCGGTGGGTCTCGCCAAGCTGAACAAGAACCTGTTTGACGTGGCGGTGGACACCGACACCCCCGACGGCATTCTGGTGCGCAGCGCCGACCTGCTGAACACCACCTTCAACGACAACCTCCTTGCCATCGCCCGTGCCGGTGCCGGTGTCAACAACATTCCTCTGGACCGCTGCAGCGAGCAGGGCATCGTGGTGTTCAACACCCCCGGTGCCAACGCCAACTCGGTGGCGGAACTGGTCATCGGAATGCTCATTGCCGGCAGCCGCAACGTTGCCGCTGCCGCCCAGTGGTGTCAGGAACTTGCCGGAGACCCCGCCATGTCCAAGACGGTGGAAAAGGGCAAGAAAAAGTTTGTGGGCAACGAGATCAAGGGCAAGACCCTTGGCGTCATCGGTCTGGGTGCCATCGGCTCCCGGGTGGCAAACTGCGCCATTGAGCTGGGCATGGAGGTCTACGGCTACGACCCCTACATCTCCATTGATGCGGCGTGGAACCTGAGCAGTCAGGTAAACCACTGCGTCAACCTCAACGACATGCTGCCCCTGTGCGACTACATCACCATCCATGTGCCCTACCTGCCCACCACCAAGGACACCATCAACGCCCAGACCCTTGCCCTGTGCAAGGACGGGGTGAAGATCCTGAACTACGCCCGGGGCGAGCTGGTGAACACCGCCGCCCTGCTGGATGCAATGGACAGCGGCAAGGTGTCCGGCTACATGACCGACTTCCCGGCGGAGGCGCTTCTGGGCAAGCCCGGCATCGTCTGCACCCCCCATCTGGGTGCTTCCACCCCGGAGGCGGAGGACAACTGCGCTGTGATGGCGGCACGGGAGATCAGCGACTACCTGAAAAACGGCAACATCACCCACTCGGTGAACATGCCGGAAGTGCATCAGCCCCGTGCCGGCGGCAAGCGCATCTGCATCATCCACCGCAACGAGCCGGGCATGATCAGCCAGATCACCGCCCTGACCACCGCCGCCGGACTGAACATCGAAAACATGGTGAACAAGAGCAAAAAGAACATGGCATACACCATGCTGGACGCCACCGGTGCGGTGGACGACAAGCTCCGGGAGAAGCTCAGCGCCATCCCCGCCGTGATCCGGGTACGCATCCTGTAAAACAAACATGCCTTCACAAGGACCTGCAGCATTTTCAACAAATGCTGCAGGTCTTTTTTCGTCTCTTACAGGGTGGTGCCCTCCAGCAGGGAGTGATCCGGGTGATAACGGCTGTAGTGCCGCTTGGCGATCTCGATGAAGGACTGGACCTCCAGCCGGGGGGTGTGGCGCATGGCGGCGATCTCCACCGTCACCGGGGGGTAGTCCAGCAGGGGTATCTTGGCGATACCGGGGATCTCCGCCTCTGCCAGAGAGGGCACGATGGACATGACTACACCCATCTTGATGAGGATCAGCGCTCCCTCAAAGCTGGGGGTGGTCTTGCTGCAGTCCACCCCCACCCGGGTCAGCTCCTCCAGAGAGGGACCTTGGCAGGCGGAGAGAAAGCTGTCAAAGGCGCCGGAGGACACCACGCTCTGCCCTTTCAGGTCCGCCAGATGCAGCGCCCGCCGGTCTGCCAGGGGGGAGTTGGGGTTCATGAGCACATGGTAGCCCATGGAAAACAGGGGGGTAAAGGAGATGTCCCGGTCGCTGGAATGCTCGGTGGCGTAGAAAAAGCCCACATCCAGCTTGCCGGACCGCAGTTCGTCCAGAGGGCGGCGGTTGCTCTGGGGGATCACATCCACCTGTGCGTTGGGGTACTGGCGCTGGAACTCCCCCACAATGTCCGCAAAGGTGCCGTAATCAAAAAGCTGCCGCAGCCCCACCATCAGGCGGGACCGGTCTGCTGCCTGAATGTCCTGTGCCTTTTTAAGCGCCTGCCGCCCAAAGCTGGTCATCTGCACCATGTCCAGATAAAAGGACTGCCCGGCGGCGGTGAGCTTGGTGCGCCGGGTGGTGCGCTCAAAAAGATGCAGCCCCGTTTCCTTTTCCAGCGTGTTGATCTGGTAGGTGATGGCGGGCTGGGTGGTGAACAGCCGCTGTGCCGCTGCGCTGAAATTAAGCTCCTCTGCCACCGCAATAAAGCACTCCAGCTGGTAAATCGTCATAGAAGCTTCCACCTTTCGACTATAAAATGTATCTTGTTTTATTATACAGGATTCTTTTATCGCCGTAAAGCCGGGGGTATTTATAAAAGATTTTGATGAATAGCGGATTATTTTCAATTTCACTCTTTGCCAAAACTTTGCTATAATCGTATCAATGTGCAAAACGCACGATGGAACAAGAAGAATTCCTGTAAGATGAATGGAAAAGAAGAAAGAGGCTAATCGCTATGGCTAAGATCTCTCGTCGCAACTTTATGCGCGGTGCCGCTGTGGGCACCATGGGCGCAGCTGCTGCCGGTCTGCTGACCGCCTGCGGCGGCAACTCCGCTTCCAGCGCACCGGCTTCCGGTGCTGCTGCTTCCACCCCCGCTTCCTCCACCGTCACCAAGCCCTCCAGCCCCGTGGACGGCAAGTACGTCACCAAGGCTATGGGTCATGAGAGCTGGGTCCATGTTGCCACCACCTTCTTTGAGGGCAAGATCACCGCTTGTGAGGTGCTGTCCCACGAGGAGACCATCGGCATCGGCAACTACGCCTGCTCCCGGATCCCCGCTGCCATCGTGGAGCACCAGAGCATCAACGTGCCCAACCTGCGTGGTTCCTCCATCACCTCCATGGCTGTCAAGGCAGCCGTCAAGGAGGCGATCGAGCTTTCCGGCTACAAGGTGGAGGACTTCTCCAAGGAAGTCACCGCTGCCACCTCCAACGAAGTCATTGAGGAAGAGGCGGATGTGGTGATCATGGGTGCCGGCACCTCCGGTCTGACCTGCGCCTGCCGTCTGCTGGAGGCTGGCTACAGCGTCATTCTGGTGGAGAAGCGGGACATCCCCGGCGGCTCCATGTCCATGACCTACGGCGGCGTTGCCACCGCAGGCTCCAAGCTGCAGTACAACTACGATGTGGACGGCAGCTTCCGCAGCTCCACCATGGGCACTCTGGAAGGCATGATGAACTTCTGGCAGACCATGGAGAAGTACCACCGCACCGAGTTCTTCAACGGTGAGATGCCCTACATGACCAAGCAGTACACCGTTGCAGGCGATCTGGTGGACTGGATGGCTGGCATCGGCATCGGCTTTAACACCATGGGCAACTACGAGAGCGCCACCCAGTACGGCGCTTCCACCCCCTATCTGGCTCCCGGCTGCTACGAGGGCGGCGCAGGCTACGCCATGATGTTCATGGCACAGCGTGTGGAGAAGTACGAGAAGGGCAAGATCATCTACTCCACCAGCGTCACCGACCTGATCAAGGACGACAGCGGTCGTGTGGTGGGCTTCCACGCCAAGGGCGACAACGGCGCCAGCTACACCCTGCGGGGCAAGGCGGTCTGCCTTGCCTCCGGCGGCTTTGCCAAGAACACCGAGATGCTGAAGAAGTACAACCCCGACTACGCCGACTTCTTCTTCAACTGCGCTTCCAGCATGACCGGCGAGGGCATCCAGATGGGCATTGATGCAGGCGGCTATGTGGAGTGCGCCAACCGCACCCTGCCCGCCTTCCTGTCCAGCTACAAGAGCAAGTTTGAGCTTGCCTTTATCCACCAGTCCGCTCCCGGCATCATGGTGAACATCAAGGGCGACAACATCGGCAATATCATCTCCGACAACCACTACACCATGGCTAAGGCTAAGCTGAACAAGGACAATGGCGACACCTTCTACTACGTCTTTGACGAGGCTTCCGCCGTCAAGCTCCGTGACAGCGAGTCCTACGGCTTCAACGGCTATGTAGCTATGTTCGAGAAGGGCGAGGCGGTCCACTACGACAGCGTGGCAAAGGCTGCTGAGGAGCTGAACCTGCCCAATCTGGCAGACGCCATCGAGGCAAACAACGCTGCCGCTCTTGCCGGTGAGCCTGACGAGTTCGGTCGCCGCAACTGCCCCTACATCGAGACCCGTGACGGTCTGTGGGCGATCCGTGTGGACCCCACCTTCTACCTGACCACCGCCGGTCTTGCCATCGACACCGACTGCCACGTCCTCACCGAGGACAAAAAGGCGATCCCCGGTCTGTATGCTGCCGGTGACGTCTGCGGCTCCATCGAGGAGAAGGACGCAAAGCAGTACGGCATGGGCTTTGACGCCGCTCTGACCTACGGCTACATCATGGGCGAGACCCTGAAGAAGGAGATCTGATCTCCCTCTTCCGTCTGCGATAAACACAGAAAAGGCTGCTGCACACACCGTGCAGCAGCCTTTTCTGCGTTAGAACGAATAGAAGTATTCATCGCCACATTGTTGTCGGTGCGCCCTCATCAGTCACCTACGGTGACATTTCTCCCCGAAGCGGGGAGAATCTGTCCCCGACCGGGGGAAGCCTTCAGTGGAAACCACCTGCGACATCGTTGCAGGCAGCCGACTTGCCTTCTTTATCGTTTCTTAAACAACGTCGTTCACGCCACTTTTATCCTCTCGTATTCCCTCACCAAAGCAAGGCAATACCCGTAAAAACGTTCTTATTCCAGACCCTTCTGCTGGGCGTACTCTTCCAGCAGCTCCCGCTCCAGGAAGGGGGTCTTGACCCCTTCCCGGTCCCGGTAGGTCTCGTGACCCTTGCCGATGACGGCGATCAGGTCCCCTTCCTGTGCGTGGTCCACTGCATAGTGCAATGCGTCCAGACGGTCCGGGATCTCCACGAACTTTGCCTCCGGGTTGCCCTTGTTCATGCCCACCCGGATGTCGGCAATAATATCCTCCACCTTTTCAAAGCGGTTGTTGTCCTCGGTGAGGATGGCGAAATCTGCCATCTTGGCGCAGATCTCGCCCATGCCGTAGCGGCGCAGCTTGGACCGGTTGCCGCCGCAGCCAAACACCACCACCAGACGGTGGGGCTTGTAGGCACGGAGGGTGGTCAGCAGGCTCTCGGTGGACACCTCGTTGTGGGCGTAGTCCAGCAGGATGGTAAACTTTTTGCTGATGGGCACCAGCTCCACACGACCCTTTACCACGCAGTTTGCCAGACCCTCGTGGATGGCGGCATCTGCCAGACCCAGCACCTTGCCCACTGCCAGGGCTGCCAGTGCGTTGTAGACGCTGAACTCTCCGGGCATATTCACCTTTACGTCCATCTCATCCTTGCCGGTGACATGGAACTGGACCCCCAGAAAATCGTGGGTCCGCAGCAGCTGGTAGCCGGTGGCACGGTAGTCTGCCTCTTGGCTGTGCCCGTAGGTCACCAGCTTGCAGGTGTGCCCTTCCAGCAGGGGGACGGTGTTCTCATCGTCTACATTCACCACGCCTACGTCGCAGCGGCGGAACAGCTGTCCCTTCCAGCTGCGGTACTCCTCAAAGGTCTTGTGCTCGCCGGGTCCGATGTGGTCCGGGGAAAGGTTGGTGAACACGCCCACATGGTAGTGGACCCCTGCCACCCGGTCCATCATGAGACCCTGACTGGACACCTCCATCAAAGCGGTGTCGCAGCCGGCGTCCAGAAACTCCCGGAAGGTCTTTTGCAGCTCGTAGCTTTCCGGGGTGGTGTTGGCGGTGTCCCGGTGGTGTCCCATAAAGTAGACCCCGTTGGTACCGATCATGCCCACCTTGCGCCCGGCGGCTTCCAGCACGCTCTTGATCATGTGGGTGGTGGTGGTCTTGCCCTTGGTGCCGGTGACGCCGATCATGGTCATCTGCCGGGAGGGGTTGCCAAAGAGGTTGCCGCTCATAAGCGCCATGGCGTAGCGGCTGCTTTCCACCTTGACCACCGTTACATCCGGCACGGCGGACAGGTCAATGTCATGCTGGATCACCAGTGCGCTGATCCCCTTGGCGGCGCAGTCCGCTGCAAACTCGTGGCTGTCCCGCTGGGTGCCCACGATGCAGACGAACAAAAGCCCCGGCGCCGCCTTGCGGCTGTCGTAGATGATGTCGGCAATTTCGGTATCCAGGCTGCCCTGTACAAGGGTAAAGGGCACGCCTTCCATCAGTTGTTCCAGTTTCATAGGATATCTCCTCTGTTATATGTTCCGTTTCCGGACAGGATCACATGGGATGTTCTTCCTCGGCGGCGGGGGCGGCGGTAAGGTCGGTCTGCGCCGGGGCGGCAGGGTCGGTGCCCTGTGCCGGGGCAGTGCCCTCTGGGGTCTGCGCCGTCTGGGCAGCGGTCTCCGTCTGTGCCGTCTGGGCATCGGCAGCCGGGGCGGCTTCTGCCGTCTGGTCCGTCTGAGCCGTCTGGTCCGTTTCTGCCGTTTCCTCCGCCTTGGGAGGCACCACATAGCCGGAGGGCAAAGTGGGTTCTCCCTGAGCAAAATAGATCTTGCGGGTGCTGTCGGCGCTGACGGTGTGGCTGAAGTCCAGCTTTCCGGTATCCGTGGGACCGCAGCCCTTGCCGTCGGCATCGGTCAGCACGTAGCGGGCACGGTCCAGCTTATAATCCAGATCGTTGAGGGTGCCCAGCAGCACGCTGATGCGGTCCTGATACAAAAACGCCATCTGCTCGGTGTCCCCGAATTCCAGCCGGGTCACCTCCGACAGCAGACCGTATTCCTCCAGCTTTGCTTCCAGTGTATGGAGCGCTTCCAGCCGTCCATCGGCGGCAGCAGGCTCCGAGGCATCGGACGCCGCCGAGTCGCTGCTTGCCTCCGGGGTAAAGGTGAGCTGGTCGCCGGGGGTGGTGGAATCCGGTTCCCCGCCGTAGAGGGTGCACAGCCCGGCAGGCTGGGCGGCGTCGCAGGCAAGGATCTTGAACTGGTCCGAAAGGGTCAGCCAGCCGCCGGAAGTGTTCATGGCGTAGGCAGGCACCGCCTCGGTGACCTGCACCACCACGGTGCTGGGGTAGTCCCGGATGACCCTGATGGATTCCAGCAGGGGGAACTGCTTTTCCAGCACCTTCTCCTTGGCGGAGGGGGAAAAGCTGAAGATGTTCTCCTCTTCCTTCAGACCCAGGGTCTGCAGGATCTGTTCGGCGGTGTAGCCTGCCGCCGTCTCCACCGGCTTGCCCTCGGCGGACTGCAGCTGGATGGAGTTGATGCGGAACAGCATGGTGACCGTCAGGTACGCTCCTGCCCCGATGACGCAGAGCAGCAGCCCCAGCGTGGTAAGCTTGCGGATCAGCCGACGCCGACGCACGGCGGCACGGGTCAGCCGCCGCTGGTTCCGCCGCTCCCGGCGGATGGGTTCCCGGCTCTGCCCCGTGGGGCGCAGCTTCTGGTTTTTGTTATACTGCCGGGCACCGGAGCGGCTGTTCCGGCTGGCTTGGGGGTTCCGGCTGCCCTGCCGGGGGCGGCTGGTGCCGGAACTGTTCCGGGCAGTGCCCGCCGGGCGCTGCTGCGCCGGACGCCGGGGCTGGGTGGGAAACTCGATGCTGTTGTCGGTGCGGGAACGGCGCACCGTGCCGCTGGCAGAGCGGGCAGGGGGACGGCTCAAAGGCTCCCCGTTGAAGCCGCAGCCGTTGTCGGTGCTCACCGGGGGGACGCTGCCCTGCTGCCGGGGAGAGCTGCCGTAGGGGTCCCGCCGCTGGTCGTAGGGTCCCCTGCTGCCGTATTGCTGCATCCTATGCGCCTCCTTTCAACGTTTTTACGTCAGTTTTTCTTTACCAGTTCCAGCAGTGCTGCGGTGATGCGGTCCAGACTGTCGTCCACCGACAGGCTGCGGGCATTTTTGCCCATCTGTGCCAGCTTGCCGGGCTGTGCCAGCAGGGCGGACACGGTGTCCACCAGCTTTTCGCCCGTAAGGTCCTTTTCCTCAATGACCACGGCGGCACCTGCCTTTTGCAGCTCCATGGCGTTGTAATACTGGTGGTTCTCCGCCACGTTGGGGCTGGGGATCAGCACGGCGGCACGCCCCACAGCCTCCAGCTCTGCCAGGGTCAGGGCACCGGCACGGCTGATGACCAGATCTGCCGCTGCCAGCAGCTCCGGCATATTGTTGATGTATTCCTTTACCACAAGGCTGTCGCCGGGGGCAAAGCCCTTCTGCTTTTCCAGATCCTGGAACAGCTCCACCCCGTACTGTCCGGTGGCGTGGAGGTGGAGCACCGGCTTGTGCTCCTGCTGCTCCCAGGCGCACAGGTCTGCCACCACCTGATTGACCCGCCGTGCCCCCAGGCTGCCGCCAAAGGACAGGATCACGGTGCGGTCCCCGGCACCCAGCTGCTGCCGGATGGCGTCCCGGTCCTTTGCCTTGGTGAACACCTCCGGGCGCACCGGGTTGCCCACCACTGTGGTCTTGGCAGGGGCACCCAGCTTTTCCACCGCCGCAGGCACCGCTGCAAACACGATGTCCACATCCGGGGCAAGGAGCTTGTTGGTGACGCCGGGGAAGGCGTTCTGCTCATGGATGGCGGTGTGGATGCCCATTTTGGCGGCGCAGCGCACCACCGGACCCGACACATAGCCGCCGCAGCCGATCACAAGGTCCGGCTGCACCTGCTTCATCATCGCCTTTGCCTTGGGACCGGAAAGTGCCAGATTCCACAGGGTGATGATGTTCCGCTTGATGTTGTGCAGGGACAAATGCCGCTGGAAACCGGTGATCTCGATGTGATGGAAGGGGTAGCCCGCCTGAGTCACCAGACGGTACTCCATGCCTTCTTTTCTGCCGGCAAAGTGGATCTCTGCCGTGGGGTCTGCCTTTTTTAATGCACCTGCAATGGCAAGTGCGGGGTTGATGTGTCCGGCAGTGCCGCCGGCTGCAATAAGTACACGCATACGGATCCCTCCTGTAAGTCCTGTGATTCAGTGGCGGCTGCTGCGCTGTGCGCGGACATCTGCCAGCACGATATTTTTTGCCTGCCGGGCGGCGTGTTCCGCCTCCCGCTGGGCACGGGCTGCCTGTCGCTGCTGTGCCGCCCTCTGTCCGTTGCGCCCGATGTTCACCATGACCCCCATCTCTGCCAGCAGCAGCATAAGGCTGGAACCGCCGGAGGAGAAGAAGGGCAGGCTGATGCCGGTGTTGGGCAGGGTGTTGGTGACCACGGCGATGTTGCAGAACACCTGCCATGCGATCTGTGCCATGATGCCGATGCCCACCATGGTGCAGTACAGGTTCTCGGCACGGTAGGCAATGAGGAGCCCCTGCACGATGAACAGCACAAAGAGCAGGATGATAAGGGTCGCCCCGATAAAGCCCAGCTCCTCGCAGACCACGCTGAAGATAAAGTCGTTGGTGCTTTCCGGCAGCCAGAGCTGCTTTTCCACGCTGTTGCCCAGCCCCAGCCCCTTGAGCCCGCCGGAACCGATGGCATACAGGCTCTGGAGGGTCTGGTCGCTGACCTTGTCCAGATCCTGGCTCCAGTCCTCCAGACGGTCCTGCAGGTAGGGGATGGAGTCCACGTGGGACAGCACCGTTTCCAGCAGACCGCCGGCGGTGACCGCCCCCACCCATGTGAGGATGCCGCCGCTGCCGGTCAGCAGCAGGATGGTGCCTACGATCGCCACCGTCAGCACGATGCCGGACATATGAGGCTCCAGTGCCAGCAGCCCCAGCACCGGCACCAGGGGCGCCACCGGCTTGACCAACTGCTGCCACACCCGGACCTTCAGCCACTGGCGGAAGGTGGGCTTGAGCAGCAGGCGGTCCGGGTCCAGCCGCTCAAACTGCTGCGCCTTTGCGGCGATGCTGGAACACAGCAGGATCATCTCAAACTTAGCCACCTCGGAGGTCTGGATGGTAAAAACGCCAAACCGGAGCCACCGCCTGCAGCCGTTGAGGGGTGCCATGGTAAGGGTGATCCCCAGCAGCACCAGCACAATCCAGTAGCCCGGTCCCGCCAACCGGCGCAGGGCACGGTGGTCCACATGGCTCATGGCGACCATGAGCACCAGCCCCACCCCGGCGTACAGCAGCTGCCGTTTGATGTAATGGAAGCTGCTGCCCATGCGGAGGTAGCCGGTGGTGTAGCTGGCGCTGAACAGCATCACCAGACCAAACACCATGATCACCGCCAGCGTGGCGAGCCAGTTGATCAGCAGGTGGGACCAGGGTCCCGGGTCCTTCTGGTACCAGGAAAGCGGTCCTTTGTATTTTTTGCGGATGGTTGCCATCTGCTCCCCTCTTCCTCTATAAAAGATCTGTATATGCCCCTGCCTCAGCTTGCCAGCTGCAGCCCAAGAGCCACGCCGCACACTGCAAGAGCGCACAGCCAGTAAAATACCGTCACCGGGTCACAGCCCCGCTTTTCCAGCCAGCGGTGCAGGGGGACGGCACGGAACAGCGTTCTGCCTGCAAAGCGGACCGCCAGCAGCTGCAGCACCATCATGGCTCCCTCTGCCCACAGGGGCAGCGCCAGGGGCACCGCCAGCTCCCCGTAGCCCATGCACAGGGGGATGCAGCCCACTGCTCCTGCAAGGAACAGGCTGCCGCAGTGCCCCGGATGGAGCTTTGCGGGGGGGAAGTTCCACAGCAGGAACGCCATCAGCGCCCCTGCCAGCGCCGCCGGCAGCACCGCCAGCGGGAACCAGCCCAGACGGGTCTCCAGCATCATAAGACCCAGCATCGCCACAAACGCCGTGCCGCAGACCGTGCCGTCGGCACCGTCCGCCACCCTGCCGCACTCTGCCAGAGCCACCAGCACCAGCCCCCACACAAGGGGGGCGGCGGTGCCCAGCTCCAGATAGCCGCCTCCCGGCAGCACCGTGCCGGTGGGCAGGCAGCCCTTTGCTGCCAGCAGCAGCTCCACCACGGCGGCGGCAGCGGCTTCCAGCCCCAGCCGGGGCAGGCGGCGCAGACCCAGCCCGCCGGGGCTGCCAAGGCGCAGCAGGTCATCCCACAGACCCACGGCACCAAAGAGGGCTGCTCCCAGCAATGCCGTCAGCAGACGCCCCACATACTGTGCATCGGTGCCCAGCAGCTCCGGCTGTGCAGCGCACGCCGCAACCCAGCCCACCCCTACGGCGGCAAGGGTGCCTACCATAAGGCAGAGTCCCCCCAGTGCAGGGGGCTGCTCCGGGGCGGCAGGGTCATCCCGCTGCTGCCGGGAACGCTCCAGCTCCCGCAGCATGGGCACCATCAGATTGCCGAGTGCCGCCGTCAACACAAAACCCAGTGTCGAGGCGACCACTAAGGCGAAACGAATCATAAGTCTGATACTCCAATTTTAGCCGGGAAGTTATTCCTCGGCTTTTTTATACTCTGCATAGAAGATCTCCAGCACCTTTTCCAGTGCCATGCCCCGGCTTGCTTTTACCAGCAGGGCATCCCCGGGAGCCATGCGGCTCAGCAGAGCATCCGCCGCCTCCCGGTAGGTCGCAGCGTGGAGGGTCTTGAGTCCCTTTGCCGCAGCCACCACGGCGGTGCGCTTTGCACATTCGCCGTAGGTGATCAGGCAGTACAGGTCGCTGTCGGCGGCAAGGCGTCCCAGCTCCTCGTGTGCCTCCCGGCTCATCTGTCCCAGTTCCAGCATATCTCCCAGCAGGGCAAACCGGCGCTTGCAGGGGAACTCCTTGAACATTGCCAGCGCCGCCTTCATGCTGTCGGGGTTGGCGTTGTAGCAGTCCTCAATGACCGTGACGCCGCTGCATTCCACCAGCTTCTGCCGGCGACCGGTCTGCTCAAAGTCGCTGAGACCCTGAATGACCCGGCGGGGGTCGCAGCCCAGACGGGTGGCGGCGCAGTATGCCGCCAGTGCGTTTGCCACGTTGTGGCGACCCATGGCGGGGATCCGCACCATAAAGGTGCCTGCCTCCTGATCTTCCAACAGGAAGCTCATGCCCTCTTTCTCCTGCCGGATGGACAGGGCGCAGACATCGGCGTTCTCGTCTGTCATGCTGAACCACACCGGGCGCACATGCCCCGGCAGCTCTGCCTTGCGCAGGAAGGGGTCGTCGTAGTTCAGCACCAGCGGCGCACCCTCCGGCAGACCGTCGCAGATCTCCAGCTTTGCCTTGCAGATGTTCTCCTGACTGCCCAGATTGCCGATGTGGGACACTCCGATGCAGGTGATGATGCCCACGTCGGGGCGTGCCGCCTGGGCAAGGCGGTGGATCTCTCCGGCGTGGCTCATGCCCATCTCAATGACGGCGTACTCCGTATCCGAGGCAAGGCGCATGAGGGTCCGGGGCATACCCAGCTCGTTGTTCTGGTTGCCCTCGGTCTTGATGGTCTTGCCAAAGCCGCTGAGGGCGGCGTAGGTCATCTGCTTGGTGGTGGTCTTGCCCACACTGCCGGTGACGCCCACCACCTTGGGGTGGTACTGGCTGCGGTAGTTTGCCCCCATGACCATCATGGCATGGTAGCTGTCGGGGCACACCACCATCTTTTCTGCCGGGACCCCCTCCACCGGGTGGTTCACCACCACGAACGCCGCCCCCTCGGCGGCTGCTTTGGCGGCAAAGTCGTGCCCGTCAAACCGCTCACCGGGAAACGCCACAAAGACGCAGCCCGGGCGCAGCTCCCGGCTGTCGGTGGTCACCAGTTCCACCTCCGGGTCCGCTGTGAGAAATCCGGCAGGCACCAGCCCTGCCAGAAGCTTGCTTGCGTGGATCTTTTCCATTGTTCTTTCCCCTCTCGTTGTTCTGTAAAAAGCCCTTTTGCGCAAGAGCCTTATGCCTTTTTATCCGCAGGTCACCGTGACGATGGTGCCCCGCTGGGCGGAAGAGCCGGCTGCCTCGCTCTGGCTCTGGACCGTGCCCTGAGCGTCCCCTTCCACCACGCAGTTGAAACCGGCGGCGGCAAGCATCTGCCGGGCAAAATCCCCGCTCTTGCCGGTCACGTCCGGCACCTGGGCGTGGCTGCCCTCGTAGGTGTCGGTGTACAGGTAGATGGTGGTACCGTAGGGCACCTTGGACCCGGCGCGGGGGTACTGGTAGGTCACCAGTGCGGCGGTCTGGTCGGCGGTGCTCTCCACCAGCTGGTGCTTGAGACCCTGAATGTTCAGCTTTACCTGTGCGTTGCTCCACTCGGTGCTCAGCAGGTTGGGCACCGTGACGGTGGTCTGGCTCCGGTCCTCTCCGTCGGTGGCGATGCCCAGATAGGGTGCCACCTCGCTGATGATGTTGCCTGCCACCGGGGCGGCAAGGATGGAGGAGTAGTCGCTGCGGGCGTTGTTGGGGTCGTCCAACATCACGTAGACCAGGATCTCCGGGTCGTCTGCCGGCAGCACTGCCGCAAAGGACGCCACCTTTTTGTAGTCGCCGTCGGCACGGCGGTCCATGTTCAGCTGTTCCGAGGTGCCGGACTTGCCGCCGATGCGGTAGCCGGACACATAGGCGTTTTTGCCGCCGCCGGTGCCGTTGCCCACCTCGTATTCCATCATCTGCCGGATCACGGCACTGCTGCTTTCGCTGATGACCTGACGGCGGACGTTGGCACCGATCTCCTGAACCACGTTGCCGTTGACGTCGGTGATCTTGTCCACCACATGGGGGGTCACCAGATAGCCCCCGTTGACGGCTGCCGCCACGGCGGTGCACATCTGCAGGGGGGTGATCGCCATTGCCTGTCCAAAGGCGGAGGAGGCAAGCTGCACCTCTCCCAGCTCGGAAGCTTTGTAGTACTGCATAAAGCTGGTCTCGCTGGGCAGGTCCACCCCGGTCTGGGCGGTAAAGCCAAAGGCGTCAAAGTAGTCGTAGAACTGCTTGGACCCTACCCGCTGTGCCAGCTGGATGTAGTAGATGTTGCAGCTCTTCCGCAATGCCTCTGCCATGTTCAGGGTGCCGTGGGACTTGCGCCCGGCGCAGTGGTAGGTCTGCTTTACCACCGTGTAGGCACCGGAACAGTTAAAGGTGGTGTTCATGGTCGCCACGCCGGAGTCGATGCCCATGGCGGAGGTGATGACCTTGAAGATACTGCCGGGGTAATACAGCTCGGTGATGGTCTTGTTCTTCCACTGGATGTCCCGGTAATAGCCGGAGTAATCCGCCTCCGGGTCCAGCACCCGGTTGCCCTCTCCGTCGGTGACGTAGCTGCCGTCCTCGTTCTTTTTGTAGATGCCGTAAAGCTCCGGCTCTGCGTGGACCAGCTCGCTGAGGTACGCCTCGTTGGCGGCGTAGCTCAGGGGGGTGTTGGGGTCAAAGTCCGGCTTGGACGCCATGGCAAGGATGGCACCGGTCTTGACGTTCATGACGATGGCACAGCCCCGGTTCTCCACCGTGTTGGCGGCGATCGCCTCGTTGAGGTACCGCTCGGCGATCTCCTGCACGTTGACGTCCAGAGACAGCACCAGATTGGAGCCGTCCTTGGCGGCAAAGGTGGTGGCGTTGGGGTCCGCAATGGCGTTGCCCACGGCGTTGCGCCGGGTGATGGTGCGCCCATCCACCCCTGCAAGGGTGGACTGGTAGGATTTTTCCAGTCCGTAGGTGCCGATGCCATCGGCGTCGGTAAAGCCGATCACCGCCGCCGCAAATGCGCCGTAGGGGTAGTTCCGCTGGGAGCTTTTTTCGGCAGACACCGAGATGCGACCCCTCTGGGAGGCGTCGGCGGCACGCTTGTGCTGCTTATTGAAATTGGAAACGTATTTCTCGATGGAAAGCTTTACGGCGTTGTTCACCTTGGTGGCAAGGACCACATAGGAGGAATCCACCCGGGAAAGCTGGCTGTAGACCTTTTCGTACTGCTGTTTGTAGGCATCGGAGGAGGTATCCACCGCATCCAGATCCTCCCCGTTGCCGGACAGCAGCCGCAGGGTCAGCTCCCGGCTCACCTCCTCGCACATGGAGGGGATCAGAGTCCGCACCGTGTTGCCGTTTTCGTCCTTGGAGGTGGTGTGGAGGATGTCGCTGTACTTGGCGTCCGCCCAGATGGTCCACACCACGCTGGTGGAGGCAAGGGTGATGCCGTTGGCATCGTAGATCTCGCCCCGGGTCGCCTTGATGGTGGCGTCCAGCAGCTGCTGCTGCGCCGCATACTGACGGTACCGGTCCCCGTCCCGGATCTGGATCACATAGAGCCGTGCGATGACGAAGGCGGCGGCAAGCACCACCACTGCCACTGCCGCCGTGGAGCAGACTTTCCGCACCGGGGCGCTGAGATGGTCCCGGGAGCTGGCATTGCGCAGACGGTAGCCCCGCCCGGCGTTTTTGTTCTTTGTCGTTTCTTCCTGCATACTGTTCTCCCGCAGAGGGTCCCAAGGGGCAGCCTCTGCCGCTGTATTCTCGGATAAAACCGAAAAAGCGTGCGCTGCCGCACGCTTTCTCTGTTCTGGTTTATTTTACCGTGCCCAGAATGGTCACGGCACCGTTGTAGACAAGGTCGGTCCACTGACGCAGGGTGGACTCTTTGCGCACCAGCACATCCGACTCCGCCAGCCGGATATAGGTGATCTGGCTGGGGTCCACCTTCATAAGACCCAGCCGCCCGGCGGTGTCCTCCACGCTGGCGATGTTGGTCTTGCTGTTGAGGGTGCTGGTGTAGTAGGTGAACTGGCTCTGCTGGCTCACCAGCTGTGCCTTGGCAGTCTGCACCTGATCGTTCAGCTCCACCAGCTGCGCCTCGCTCCACAGCAGGCTGATGGCAAAGCCAATGAGCAGCGCCGCTGCCATAAGGTTGCCCAGATTCCGTCTTGCTGCCTGTCGGGGGGTAAGACGGGGCTTGCCGCCCTTTTCTACCCGCAGGTTTGCCTTCCGCTGGGGCTGCGCCGCCTTCCGCCGCCGCGCAGTGTTGTAATCGTATGCCGCCTGAGCCATGCTTTCCTCTCCTCCTCAATAACAGCTGTCAGCTGCTCAGCATTTTTCCAGTACCCGCAGACGGGCGGACCGGCTGCGCCGGTTCTCCTCCAGCTCCTGGGGATCCGCTTCGATGGGTTTGCGGGTGATAAGCTTTGCCTTTGCCTTGCCGCCGCAGACGCACACCGGAAACTCCGGGGGGCAGGTGCAGGCGGTGGACCAGCGGCGGAACTTGTTCTTCACCAGCCGGTCCTCCAGCGAGTGGAAGGTGATGACGCACAGCCGCCCGCCGGGGGCAAGGTGTTCAAAAATGGTGTCCAGACCCTCTTCCAGTGCGTCCAGCTCGTGGTTCACCGCAATGCGCAGCGCCTGAAAGGTGCGGCGGGAAGGGTTCTTGTTCTTGCGCCGCTCCGCAGCGGGCATGGCGCTTGCCACGATGTCCGCCAGCTGCAGGGTGGTCTGGATGGGAGCGGTCTCCCGTGCCTCCACGATCTTGCCGGCGATCTGCCATGCAAAAGGCTCCTCGCCGTAGTCCCGCAGGATCCGTGCCAGCTCCTCCCGGCTCTGGGTGTTTACCAGGTCGGCGGCGGTCTCTCCCTGCTGGCTCATCCGCATGTCCAGCGGGGCGTCTGCCCGGTAGGAAAAGCCCCGTGCCGCATCGTCCAGCTGGTGGCTGGAAACCCCCAGATCCAGCAGAGCGCCGTTGATGGTGTCGATGCCCAGCTGTTCCAGCGCCTGACCGGCGTAGCGGAAATTGATCTGTACCACGGTGGCAGGCAGCCCCGCAAGGCGGGCACGGGCGGTCTGCACCGCATCCGGGTCCTGATCCAGCGAGATCAGCCGCCCGCCCTTTGCGCCGTCCAGCCGCAGAGCGATCTGGCGGGAATGCCCCGCCCCTCCGGCGGTGCCGTCCAGATAGGTGCCTGCAGGGTCGATCGCCAGCCCCTCCAGACATTCGTGGAGCAGCACCGGGATATGTTCAAACGAGGTCGGGTCAAACGGCTGCTTTTCTTCGAGGTCCATTGGCGCGACCTCCTTTCCTGTTATTTTTCTGCATCAGAGGTGGAGACTCCGCAGACGCTGGGCACGCTGCTGGTTGGTGACGGCGGCACGGCGGGCGTCCCATGTTTCGGTCGCCCAGATCTCCGCATGGCTGCGGTTGCCGATGATGGTAACGTCCTTTTCCAGCCCGGCATACTGCCGCAGCTCTGCCGGCAGCAGGATCCGCCCCTGCTTGTCCGGGGTCACCTCGCAGGCGGTGCTGAACAGGTCGCCGGTGATCTCCCAGCTATCCATCAGCTCATCGCCTTCCAGCTTGTCCGCCAGCTTTTCCACCTCCGGCAGAGGCAGTACAAAGAGGCAGCGGTCCACCCATTCCAGCACCACGAAGCTCTCCCCCATGGCGTCCCGGAATTTGGCGGGGAAGTTCAGCCGCCCTTTGGCGTCGATGGTGTAATCATATCTGCCAAAGAACATCACTTTTCCCCCTTTCGGGTGCCGGAGAGGGGAATCTGCCCCACTTTTGCCCACTTTGCTCCACCGATACGTATTTATTGTAGCAAAAGGCTCTGTTGATTTCAAGGTTTTTCCATTGGAAATTTGCGGCAAAATGTAACAAAAAAAGTCCCTGCGAGCCGTCACTTTTGCCCGCAGGGACCCCCTGTTTTTCCGGATGTGTAACCGGATGTGTAATTTGTATGAAAACCCGGTCCGTATCAGCCGTTTTTCTTGGCGTTCTGGCGCAGATTTGCACGGACGCTGCGCACCTGTGCGGCGTTTTCCGTCATGGCGTCCTCGGTGTTCTTGAGCAGGTTGTCACAGTAGTCGGTGACGGTCTGCCTCAGGGTCCGGGACTCGCTCTGGGCGGCGGAGGTGATCTCGGCGGCACGCTGCTGGGCGGCACGGACGATCTCCGCCTCGCTGACCAGCACCCGGGCACGCTCCTCTGCCTTTTTTACGATGACCTGCGCCTGTGCGTTGGCGCTATCCAGGATCTGGGCACGGTCGTTGACGATCTGCTGCGCCTGCCGCAGTTCCCCGGGCAGGTTGGCGCGGATCTCATCCAGATAATCCCGGATCTGCTCCACGTCCACGATCCGCTTGCCGCCGGACAGCGGCATACCGGCACTTTCCTCCAAAGCATCCTCGATGGTATCCAGAAGTTCCGTCACATTCATAACTCTTCTCCCTCCGGCTGCTGCTGGGGCTTGGTATACTTCCACAGCAGCACTTTGCCGTACTTATACTGTTTCTGCAGGGTCAGTCCCCCTGCCTGTGCCGGCAGCACGATGCCGGTCTCGCTCTCGCAGAGCACCACGCCCCCGGGGGCGGTGCACTTGTCCACCGCCGGCAGGATCTTTTCCAGCATCCCGTTGCGGAAGGGCGGGTCCAGCAGCACCACGTCAAACTGTTCCCGGCAGGCAGACAGGTACCGTGCTGCCTCCCCCACATTCACCCGGCTGCGGTCAAAGAGCCCGCACGCCTTGCAGTTGCGCAGGATGATGCTGACCGCCTCCCGGTTCTCGTCCAGAAACACACACCGTGCCGCACCCCGGCTCAGTGCCTCGATGCCAAGCTGTCCGCTGCCGGCAAACAGGTCCAGCACCCGCGCCCCCGGCAGGTCGAACTGTACGATGCTGAACATCGCCTCCTTTACCTGAGAAAGGGTGGGACGGGTGACATCGGTGCCGGGCAGTGCCTCCAGCCGTCTGCCCCGTGCTTCCCCTGCAACTACGCGCATGATAGACCTCCTCTTACAGCTGCCCCGGCACCCATACGCCGGGGGCTGCGTGTTCGTTGAAATGATTTTCGGTGTCTATTATTATCGCCAAACCGCATAGTATTGTCAAGTGCCCGAGGGGAAACTACCCTCTCCGTCACGGCTTGCGCCGTGCCACCTCTCCCGAGGGGAGAGGTTTTAGCGAAGACCATCAGCTTTGCCGCACTGCCAATGCCTTCCCCCCTTGGGGGAAGGTGGCACGAAGTGCCGGATGAGGGGTGAGTAGCCGTTAGCAGCATCTGCCGGTGCGCCCTCATCCGTCTGCTCCCGTTGGTCGCAGCCACCTTCCCCCGACCGGGGGAAGGCTTCAGTGGAGACCGCCAGCGGCATAGTTGAGGGCAGCATCCTCGCCTCTCAGTCACCTGCGGTGACAGCTCTCCCAAAGGGAGAGCCCTTGGCAAAACCAGAAGCTTTGCCGTACTGCCAAAGCCTCTCCCTTTGACAGACTTCCCCCGGTCGGGGGAAGATGGCGAAGCCAAAAAGGGGAA
>Ga0129313_1000357_pt1 | contig 41680 bp, 30 predicted proteins | sample O1105metagenome_FD_94436 | JGI IMG/M metagenome (GOLD analysis project Ga0129313, IMG submission 94436) | Orangutan group fecal microbial communities from fecal samples from Wisconsin, USA - O1105 metagenome | ecosystem: Host-associated > Mammals > Digestive system > Large intestine > Fecal...
AGATTGACACCACTCCACTTATCACGCATCGTTTCCCATTGTGCGAAATCGAAGAGGCTTATCGCGTTTTCGAGAACAAGCTGGACGGGGTGATTAAGGTGGCGATATTTTGACTTTTGCCACTGGTGGCCAGCCAGATGTATTCGGGAAGAAGACGGAAACAGATTACAGCGGTCTTCTCCGACTCCACCAATGCTACATTGGCATTGACCTTATCCTGGAGCAGGTGCTCGCCGAACAGGCATTGGGTGACTCTCCATTTCCGTCCAATCACGACCAATTTAGTCCAACTATGTCCAATAGAGTCCAACAAATCTACAACCTCGGTGACGTTGGTGAAAATTTTCGGTTCCGGAAGGAGCAGCGGTGCTGATTTGTGGCAAAAATGCACTCGAAATGGCTGAAAAATGCATATTTCGGACTCATGCAAACGAAAAGAGAGCCGCAGTTAAACGACGCTCTTTCAATTAATTACTGTGAATCCGAAGCGATGTCCAGCAGGCCATTACTTTCCGATGCATCAATTGTTAACTAATTGAATATCAAATAGTTAGGATGCCTGAGCGAAAAACTTGATGCTTTTCTTAATTCTCTGATAATCAAGTAGTTAAGCGTGTTTTCGTAAATTTTGCACTTCAAAAAGGCGTCAGTATTTCCGTATCACTTTCCCCACGCAGGAATTTTAATGCATTGATTATCAATGACTTATATTACGCGCTAAAAACTTGAAGATTCTTTGTAACTGCCTGATAATCAGTTGTTAAGAATATGGCATTAAACCTCGGAGATTGGCAAAATGGGTACATTTTAGCCTCTTTTCGACCTGTTTATGCCATCACCTCCATCGTGGAGATGCTTCAATAATCGCCTTACAACAAGTTAACTGAAATACCCTGAAAAGGATGCCTTGATTCCCATCAATCTGACAGCTAACGTTCGGACAAATATAGTCAATTTATCGGATAGTATTGATTGGTATTATATGGTTTTCGTCAATATTTCGTGAAACGGAAAATTGATTATCTTGTTCTGTTGTTGCGTAAATACTAGTATTTTGATTTGCAGGTAGAAATTTTTGCAAAAATCTTCTACTTGGAAACGATGCGTATTGTTGATGACATAGAGCAGCAGATACAAAAGAGCGAGTTCCTGGCCATCCTGATCCAGGCGATGAAATCAATCGGCGAAAGCAGGATGACCGATCATCATCGTACGGTTATCAATGGCCTTTTGAAGAAGAACCTGCCAATAGATACGTTTGAACAGGATTTCAAGGTTGCGACCCATATGGGTAAGGAAAACTATTTGGAACATCGCAAAGGAGATTGAATAATGACAAAATGGATTGAATTTGTTATGTTTTTTGCGTAAATAACATAACTTTTAATATCTTTGTATCGAGATATCATTAGTCATGTTAATAGCGGATAAGATAAAGGAAGTGGTCAGGAACACGCCCGAGGGAGTGATCCTGACAATTGCCGATTTCGGGATAGATCCGGAATACCAGCAGGCACTTGTCATGTCGCTGAGCAGAATGGTCCGCAATGGTGAACTGGAGAAAGTTTCCAAAGGAAAGTATTACAAGCCTAGAAACAGCATATTCGGTACACTAGGACCATCGCAAAACGAGATTGCAAAGGATTTTCTTGTCAAAGGTGGTAAAACCATCGGGTACATTACAGGCACTTCAGCATTCTCAGCCATGGGACTGACCACGCAGATCACATCGTCCCTTCTGATTGGTACGTCAAAATATCGCAGGCCAGTCAAGAGAGGCAGAACAGTCATTTCCTTCCTCGTCCAGTCAAATCCGGTTACTGAGGAAAACATTCCACTCCTGCGCATCCTTGATGCAATCAAGCTTATACGAGAGATACCTGCGACTACTCCTGATGAGGCCGTTTCTCAGATCGGAAGAATCATTGGAGGTCTCTCTCCTTCTGAACAGAAGAATCTCGTATCGCTTTCCATCGGGTATACACCGTATGTACGTGCGATACTTGGAGCTATCCTTGAACACAACGCGGCAGATGCAGATATCATGTCACAGGTGAGGAAATCCTTGAATGGCACCACAAACTATAAACAACCGATATCGGAATCTGTCTTGCCTACGAAAAGAAACTGGAACATTATATGAGACTGCATGAAAATAAAGAACTCTTCGCAGATGCGATACAGGCTGCATCAAGAGGCATCGACGATGGTGGGCTTGGCATCAGGGACATATTCATCGAAAAGGATTACTGGATATGCAGGTCACTAAGGCTTATGGCCCTGGCTGACACAAACGGCCAGGCTGTTCACAAAGGTGGCACGAGCCTTTCAAAGGCGTACGGCATAGGAGCACGCTTCTCTGAGGATATCGATATAGCCATATTGGATGCCGACAAGATGAGCGGAAACAAGATCAAAACTCTTATCGGACATCTCTCAAAGGAAATGAGCAGAGGGCTTGATGAGATTGTGATACCAGGTGCTACCAGCAAAGGGTCACATTACAGGAAGGAGTACTTCGCATATCCGAGAGCGGTCGAGACTGAGCAGGTCGGCGCCATAAGATCCGGTCAGTTGCTCCTTGAGATTAATGCATTTGCAAATCCGTTCCCTTATACTTCTTGCACAATCAAAAGTTTCCTTACGGAATTCTTGGAGAGAAGCGGCAATCAGTCGCTGATTGACGAGTATGACATGCAGCCTTTCACACTATCTGTGCTTGACAAACGCAGAACGCTGACTGAAAAGCTCGTCTCACTAATCCGATGTTCCTTGGCTGACAACTATCTCTATGAACTATCCGCGAAAATTCGTCATTTCTATGACCTTCATTTCCTCCTGGACGATCCTGAGTGCAGAGAGTATCTGAAGAGTACTGAGTTCAAGGAAGACTTTGATGTTCTTCTTTCGCACGACCGTAAACTCTTCGCAAAGCCTGATGGATGGCAGACCAAAGACTTATCCGATTCCCCTCTCATCACAAACCTATCAGACACATGGGAGGCTCTGCAAGAGACCTACAACAAAGAGATGCCAGGCCTGGCTTATAAGTCTATACCGACAGTCGGTCAGATACAGGCAAGCATCCGGACAATCCTGGGTATAATATAAACGATGAATCTTCGAAAATTTTTGGAAAAGTAATCAGTTGTAGCGCTAAATCTTTCCGTCTGTGTAAAAGCATACGGGAGAAAAGATGTATATTTACTGATATATCGAGATTTAGATATGAGAAAGCTCTTTCTTTTAGGTATATTGTTATCACTTGTTTCCTGCACCAGGACGCCAGAATGCATTCTTTCAAAGACTTGGGGAGTCAATGTGAAAGGGTTAGAATACAGCATGACCTCCTTTAAGGACCAATGGAATGGCAATGGTGATGGCGAAACAGAGATAAAAATGGCTGTTGAATTGCCGCAGAAAGACATTGACAATCTGATTTCTCATGGTGCAAAACCGCTTCCAATTGTAGGACCAGAAAACAAGAAGAGATGGCTTGAACGAATATCAGGGATAGATTGTACTACTGATGGCGTATATTTCTTAGAGCAAGGCAAACAGGAACAAGAGTGTAAGTTCCTCATTTACGATAATGATTCACATGAGTTGTATTATTACTTGTCAATCATGTAAATTCGGATTTGTATAATACTCATTGTGAAAAATGCATAAGGCCAGACATATAGTTCTAGTTACTCTCGTTGCATTCATTATTGCAGCAAGGGTAAATGTATCTGTCGGCGAATGGTATGCAGCGAACCTCTACCCCATTATATCTGCAGGACTATCATTCTTGGTATCCTGGATTCCTTTTTCAATGACTGAGGTTCTGGCAGTTTGTGTCATCGGGCTGATAATATGCCTCTTAGCCAAGGGTATACGGAATAAGGACAAGGTATGGAAGATTGCATTGAGAGAAGCAGAACTGATTGCATGGATATTCATCTGGCTTTATATGGGATGGGGCATGAACTACTTCAGGGAGAGCATATATTCGAGAGGCAATATCGAACGCCAGCCATATGACGAAAAGGTCTTCAATAAGTTCCTATCTGACTATGCTGACAGTTTGAATTATGCATATACTCAGGACTCTGTCGATCTGCCAGCATTCGAGGACGATATAAAGTCCATATATACATCCGTTCCCGATAGTTTTGGACTATGTGAACCGAAGAATTGGCAACACCCGAAACAACTTTTGTTCAACAGACTGTATACTTCTGTAGGAGTCGGTGGGTACATAGGTCCGTTTTTCTGTGAAACACATATAAATGCAGACCTGCTTCCTGCTCAGCGACCGTACAGTTATGCACACGAACTTTCGCATCTGCTTGGAGTAAGCAATGAAGATGAAGCTAACTTCTGGGCATATGAAATATGCAGAAGATCCGATATTCCTGCCGTGAGATACAGCGGATACTATTCTCTGCTTCCATATGTGCTTTCTAACGCTTCAAAGGTATTAAGCGCTGATGAATATAAGACTTATATCAGTTCGATCAAGCCTGAAATCATACAGCAGCTGATCGATCAGCAGAACTTCTGGAAATCAAATTATAACAAGATTCTAGGCAAGATTCAATCTGCGGTGTATGATTCAATGCTGAAGGCCAACAAGATATCTTCCGGCACTAAGAATTATATTCAGGTCATTGACTTGATAATTGCTTTTGAATATTACAAATAGGAGGAATAATTTAATAGTTATGAAAATATTTGCAAAAGAAAGCGCAGCATTTATAGTTCTCGCATTCATCATCTGGATAATCCTTGAAATCATCTACGACTTGATTACTGGGGTGACCCTTGCAGAGATGGTATCTGCAAAGTATGTTGTAGGCTATCTGGTAAGCGCGATTGTATTCGCTACAGTCTTGCTGTTATTCCAAGTTTGGAACGAGAAAAAGAAAAAGTGAGCTAACATGAAACGAATCTTAACAATCCTTTTAATCTTGATAAGCTGTTCCGTAAGTGCCCAAACCGGAACAGCAGATACGATATATGTAGATGTTCCTGCAGAAGTGGAAGGATTGAGAATGCAGACAACCGAATGCATCTCTGTTGGCAAGAAGGACAAGGAAAGGTTTGGAAAGAAGTTCCTCGGATACTCCTTTATGCACAGACATGGTGCTATAATGGAGCGAAACTCGACACGAAGAAGCACAAGGAGATTTTTAAGGACATCTATCATTATCCTTACTATAAGGTTGTCTTCAATGGTTTCCTTTTTGACAGGCTAGACATGGACTATTCCTTTGAGGCATGAGTAATTCCAGCTCTGATTGCAGGAAGGTATCCGGTTCTGATTTTCAGACGTGAGGCTTATATGAGGGCAAAGATTGATTCACTCCTTTGCGATATAGGTCGAAAAGACCAGGAAGTACGCGCAGAGTGGGCAAAGGTGGCTACAGGTAATGTCACGCAGGAGGAAGCAATAGAATATGCATTGAAGATGGAAGAGACAGACAGCACCAATCTGGTATCAGTCTCACGAATCCTTGATACATACGGCTGGCCTTCCGGCCTTTCTGATGCGGCAAACAAAGCTATCTTCCTTGTGATCGACCACAGCGATCTCAAGATCATGAACAAGTACATCGGACTCTTTCGCGATGCAGTGGAGAAAGGATATCTGTCCATGAATGATTTTGTCACAATGGAAGACCGTATGCTGATGAATTCCGGTAAGCCTCAGAAATACGGCACGCAGGCATATTCATTGGTCGAGGATGGCAAGACGGTGATATACATCTGGCCGGTAGAAGATCCAGACAAACTTGACGCACTTCGCAAGTCTGTCGGTCTGGTACCGATTGAGGATTATCTTAAGATAGTGAAGCAGCAAGGCGTGGAAATCATCTATGACAGCACAAAAATTGTGAAGGATTTCGAGTATGAAGCTAATGCATCTATAGGAATATATAAAACAATATGCGAATCTATACCTTGTCAAAGAGGATCTTGTCATAGTGCCTGATGCCGGAATGGCAGGTGTGAGTGATTCCTTTCCTCCTGAGAAAATTGAAAGTCCAGGATCTGGAGCGCCCGGTCATCTTCAGGATGTCGTTAAATGTGTAGAAATCGGTAGGGAAGAACAGCCTCTGCGCAATCATGGTGGATTCAATGTCTTCTCGACTGATTCTTGTGGCCCTGGATGACAGCCTCGTGGCCTTCAGGCGCCCGTCGTATATCATCCGATAGACAGACATCCGGGACAGGCCCAAGATTGATGCGGTCTGTGTCACGCTGAAATAGCAGACCTCGGGCATGAGTCCATGGCTTCTCTCCAATGTCTTGACAGCATCGGATTTCCTCTTCTCCTTAAGTCTCATTTTGTAGGCGGCTCGTACGCAACTCTTGCTGCAGTAGCGGCGCAAATGAATAGGTGTTGTGAACTCTGTCCCGCAGAACTCACAATGTTTTGTGTAAGTGATCTTGTTCATACCTTCTATGCTTGATTGGTTGATGCCTCAAATGATGTCACGCATTGTCACAGTATGTCACACGGTGTATCACGGTGTCACACAATGTCCACAAATTCACCCTCTATGTAACATACGTCCAAAAAGGTGTACAACTGGTGACCAAGGTATGTTATTATTTGGAATTCTCGTACATTTATAAGCAATTGATTATCAACAAAAAAGCCCTCTGCTTAATTGCAGAAGGCTGTACATCAGGCGTATACATAACTAATTAAATATCAATAACTTACATGGTTTTATTTTCCTTTGCTTTTCCTCATATCAGTATCGTGGTTTCCAAACTTTTCCCAATAATGCCAATTATTTGGAAAGACTCCGTAACCTCTTCTATTCTATTTCTTTTTTGCTTTTACTCTTGCGCATTCGGTTCTTTTTGCTAACTTTGCAACAGTCGTAAAATTTACGACTGTAAAATTTTGATGAAATGAAATTTTATGACAGGAAAGAGCAGTTGAAGACACTGCGCGAAATGAGGGAACTATCGTACAATGGTTATTCTCGACTTACGGTTGTCACTGGAAGGAGACGTATAGGGAAGACGACTCTTATCAAGGAAGCCTATCAGGATGAACCCTATGTATATCTATTCGTAGGTAAGAAAAGTGAATCAGTCCTGTGCGGAGAATTCTGCGAAGAGTTCCAGGTGAAGACCGGGGGGTTCGTCCCTCCGATGAGTGCTTTCCGTGACGTCTTCCGTTTCTTGATGGAGGAAGGAACGCGCCGGAAATACACGCTCGTCTTTGATGAATTCCAGAATTTCCTGGAGGTCAATCCATCCATATACAGTGATATTCAGAATTGGTGGGACAAGTACCAGAAGGAGAGTCATGTGAATATGGTTGTCAACGGTTCAGTCTATTCCCTGATGGAGAAACTTTTCAAAGACAGGAAGGAACCCCTTTACGGAAGGCAGGACTCAACCATCAAACTGCAGGCTTTCCCTACGTCAATCCTCAAACAAATCATGGAGGACAACGCTCCGGGATATTCCAACGACGATCTTCTAGCTCTATATACATTTACTGGTGGCATCCCTAAATATGTGGAGTTGTTCATTGATGTGAAAGCCACGACTTCTGGAAAGATGATTGCCAAGATCTGCAAGGAGGATTCTCCATTGATAGAAGAGGGGAAGAAACTCCTCATCCAAGAATTTGGAAAGAAGTATGCAACGTACTTTTCAATCCTTCAGGCAATATCGTTGGGGTATAATACCCAGGCTTCCATTGAAGACTACCTGGGCGGAAAGAGTCTAGGCGGACAACTATTAAAACTGGAAGAGACTTATGACCTTATTCGGAAAGTCCGGCCTATTTGGGCAAAGCCCAAAACTCAGACTGTACGTTACGAGATCAGCGACATCTTCCTGCGTTTCTGGTTCCGCTATGTGGAGAAAAACCAGCGACTTATCGAAATCGGTCAGTACCCGGCGCTGCGCAGAATAATGGAAAATGATTATGAGACCTATTCCGGTGATGTGCTTGAAAGATACTTCAAGTTGAAACTCGTGGAGAGCATGGAATACCGTGATATCGGAGGGTGGTGGGACCCGAAAGGTTACATTGACAAGGGAGGGAATCACCAGCAGGCCGAACTGGACATCGTTGCCCTTCGTCTCAAAGAGAATGTACTCGATGTGATAGAGGTAAAGCGCAACCCGGAAAAGTTCAATAGGGGGCTTCTTGAAGAGAAAATAGCGTACTTCTCTTCCAAGGAGAAGCAAGCCAGAAAGAACAGATTAGTACTCTCATGCTTGTCAATGGAAGATATGTGATGAATATAGCGTTCTCTCGGCAAATGAATAGTTTAATTCTTGTTAGCTAATTGTTTTTGAGTTTATCGTGTCATGGTTTTTCTCCGTACACTTTTTTTCGTTTATGAAAGATCATTTGGCAGTTCTCAAACAGTTAGCAGCAATTGCTTCGTTTAGGATTCTTCTAGATAAACAAGGGGAAGTATTGTAATTGGTTGAGTCATAATAGGAAGTTGTTGAAGGCGGGGGAGATGAAGGAGGAGAGGGTGGAGAAGTTTAGAGGGCTTCTGGAAATGATGGAACGGTATAGGAGGGTGAATCAATATATTTAATTAATGTGGTAGAATTAAGATGATTGCTTTCAAATACAGAGCATGTAAGGAGGTAGATGGTATAAGCAGGGACATAGACATGTTGCTTGCAGACCAGGTATACGCTTCGCCGTTAGATAAACTTAATGACTGTTTTGAGGGTCGGTATACAGATAGTGTTGATAAACAGTTGGACATATTAGCTGCTACCTTCCATTATGATGTGAGTGCTATTAAGACGCAGTGGAAGGATTTGAAAAAGACTGTTGAGGGTGTAGGCGTATATTCTTTATCTTTATCAGACGAAGGTTATCCTAATAACAAACTGCTCTGGTCGCTTTATGCTGGAGAATATTCAGGTTTTTGTGCTGCATACGATATAGATAAGTTGATTCAGAATGAGCAGTTTCCTTGGTTAGTTAATAGGGTAACTGTAAACTGTCAGGAGAATGTTCCAATAGTAGACGCGACGGACTTCTCGTCGGAAGTCCTATTGTTACAAAAGATGCTTGGTACAAAGGGACTGGATTGGGAACGTGAAAAAGAGTTCAGATTGGTATATGATAATCCAGGAGTAAAGACCTATAACAGGGCAGCGCTGAAAGCTGTTTTTCTGGGGTTTAGGATGAATGATGCGCACAAGCATCGCATTATTGATGGTCTGCAGGGTAGGAATGTTGATATCTACGAGATGGACCCAATGACAGGTTCATATGATTTCAATGCTGACTTGAAGTTTTCATTACGTCGCAATATAGAGAATGCTTTGCGAGAAGACGAATATGAGATCATTGATACTAACCATCAACAGAAAGTCGAAAATTTCTATGTGCTATACAAGGGAACGGATAAAACCGAAGAAAAACTGACATCTTTCATAAAGAAATTCAGGGAGATGTATGCCTCAATGGATGCAAACGTAGAGTTGTTTGATTCAGTTGTTGTTAAGCCGATATTAAAGAAATATCCTCTCAATAGCGAAGAAATAAAGATTATGAGAGAACACTCTATAGGAATGTCAACTTTTGATGCCCCAGAATTCTTTTGGCGTGGCATTTTTGATTAAGATGATAATTTGAAAAAGATATGACTACTCCAAAAGATACGATACTGAAGATTACGCGCAGAGGCGAACGAGGCTCGCAAGGCGGGTATTTCCCGCAATACGAGGAGTTCGCTATTCGCGTCTACGATGCTATGGTGTCTGGCGACCTGGAAGAGATTCGAGTTGCTGATATGGAGGAAAACGTAGGCAAGCTTGATGATATAGTCTATGTGACTAGTAGCGAGGTACATGCTTATCAGGTGAAATGGACGACGGCAGAAGATACGATGTCGTATCTGGACTTTATTGCACTGATACCCGGCATAGCAAAAGGATGGAAAAATCTTAAGCGGCTATATCCCGATAAGACCGTCTATCCCAAATTGCTAACCAACAAAACCCTGTCTGATGGAGATTACAGCATTAATGATCTTGCTGGAAAAAACGCTGGCGGTTTTGTGGCATACGAGCGCGAAGTGCTGAGGAAACTAAAAGACGGGCTGCCAGTAGATGCAAAATGGAGCAAGGCTGTTGCAGAACTTAAAAAGGAAAGCAAACTTACTACAGCAGAGTGGGATGTTTTTCGCTCGGCTTTTTCTTTCGTTTTTAGCTATAAACAAGAATTGATAGAAGTAGCTGATGCCAATCTGGATGCGAGGAAATGGAATATAGTTTGTTTGAACCGCCGTATTCAAGAATTAGTTGCTCGTCCGGGAGTAGAGAATCCAATAACCTATAGAGAACTGTTGGTTGGTTTGGGATGGGCTCACCAATTTGAGACTATTTATGACCATAATTTGGTTGTACCAGAGGAGTCGTACATCCCAAATTCGACGGGATTAATTATGTTGGATGCTGCCTTTCAAGGGAAGACGAAGGGATATGTATTTCTGAAAGGTTCGCCTGGCTCTGGAAAATCCACTTTGTTGACTCAATGGGTAAGAGGACGCGAGAATCCTTCTGTTCGTTTCTATGCCTTTGATTTTTTGCATCCTTCTTCACAGCGGAATAATGACAGTAGCAGAGGAAATAGTATCACCTTTCTGAATGATATTGTTAAACAAATACATAAGGCCGGGATTCTTGACAAGACAACGCTTCCTCCTGTTATGGAAATGTCTACGCTGAAAGCGAGATTCTATAGTCAGCTGGATAACATATCAGAAAACTATAAGACGAGTGGTATTCCGTTTATTATTATTGTTGACGGACTTGATCATATTACACGAGAGTACAAGGAGTGTCGGGAAAAGCTAATGGATGTGCTTCCATCGCCATATGATATTCCTGATGGAGTTATATTCGTTTTAGGTAGTCAGCATTTTGACCGGTTAGGACTTAATCCTGCCATAGAAAAAGAGACGACGTCAGCGGCGAACCTTATTGAAATGCCACCGTTGAGCAGAACAGAGACTGACGAACTCTGCAAGAAACTCTTGGCAGCAGACCTAATAACAACAGCTGTATTAGATAAATGTTGGCGCAAGTCGCAAGGACATCCACTGTATCTTAGATATCTTCTGAACCAAATAAGTAATGAAGGTACAGAAGCGCTTGATGCGATGAATGATGCTCCAGAAGGTATAGAGGACTATTACGCACGCCTAATAGGACCACTGCTGGATAAAGTCCCCTTGAAGCAGGCATTAGGACTTATTTCAAGAATTACCGGTGCAATAAAACTTAATGATGTGAGGGTACTCTGCGAAGAAGATGCTTTGAATGATCTCAAACGGCAGATGTGGCATCTCTTCCGGTATGATAAGACTGGGCAGGAGATTTCGTTTTTCCACAACTCTTTCCGCCAATATCTACTAAACAAAACAACGGAAGATATCATTACCGGTGAGTTTGATAATGGGAAGGCTGTCGAATACTATCATAAGCTTGCAACTCATTTTAAGAATACTTGGGATAGAGGTTATTATCTTTACAAAGCTGAAGAATACGATGTTTTTGTAAGTGAGATAACCCCTGAACATTTATTTAAGCAAACGCAAAACTACAGGCCTCTGTGGAGTGTGAGACGGGATATGGAAAGAGGTGTGGATATAGGCAAGATTAAGAATGACCCTTATTTACTCGTCCGCTATATGCTACTTGAAAATCAGTTGAGCCAGATGGAGAATCAAGACTACTCCGTGCTGACAATAGTAGATGAGTTTATAGCCTCTGGACGTGGAAATATGGCCAAGTCTATCATCCGTGAGGGGAGGCAGTTGCATTGCTCGCAAGACTGCGCAATGGATCTTGCCGTGGCTTATCTTAAACAAGGCGACAAAGAAGAAGCGAATCTATTGTTTGAACTTTCTTTCCCTAATTTCTTGTCCAGAAGACCTGAAGAGCATCATAACAAATATGGAGATCTGAGATACAAGATTGAAAGCTTGACGAATTGGATTAGAGTCGCCGGATTTTTTGTCGGATGGGAAGACATAGAGAAACGAATCGCCATATTTATTCCATATCTGCAGGCCTTTGCTGATTATGATCAATCTCCTTTTAATGCAGATGAAACAAGGAGAGACTTTATTAGTGCTTATATAAGCTCTCTGGTGGAACAAGGGCGTTGGCAAGACTTGGACAGCCTTATTACAACCCATTTTGCAGAGGACAATTATTATGGTGTGGTATTCAAGGCATACGATGAGGCGATAGTGCACTTGAGCGAAACAATGCGAGAAGATGAACTCCTCAAACGTTATTTTGAGAAAGTTGAGGAACTCTATGGAAAGTTAATGATTAGTGACAATATCAATCTCAGAATGTCATATCTTGCTTTGAAGGCAGGACAAATTGATAGGAAAATAGCTTCATATATAGAAAAGGTTTCATGGCTGTCGCTTGGCACATTCTATCAAAACGATACCCGCCAGTCTTTCAAGACCTTATCTGCTCACATCTTCTTTGTAAGGACAAGAGCCCAATTAGGTATCCAAGATAAGATGATAGACCTTGTGCCTAATGACAAGACGCACGAGGACAATGAATTGATGGTGACTTACGCCAGGAGAGTCTTTACCATTGCACAGATGGCGGGAAGGGCGCAGGCTGGTGTGAAAGACCCATCCTTCCTGTCACAAGTTAAGTTCTGTATAAGGTCTTTCGATGGTATGAGAAATCCTGTGCCTCATAACAGGTTCTCATATACGATATCAGAGCAGAGGGCAGACTTTTATGAGTATGTGATAGAATCTGCCAAATGCTTCGGTGATGAGATGGTTGATGCAGTTGCTAAAGAGTTCCTCTCCTATTTTTCAGAGGGTTCTTGTCAAGCAGATGCAGATTCTAGACGAACGGTTGCCCTTTCTCTATACCGGGTAGGTTATGACAGAGATTGGTGTATTGAACAACTGGGAAAACTTGATTTAACCATGCTTCATTGTCAGGATGTTGACGGGAGAGAACGTGAAAACCTAAAACAAGGACAGGCTTGGTTGGAAGTTGGTTGTTATGATAAGGCAGAGGCTTGTTTCCACCAAATGATAGAGGAGAGTTTTGGCATTGGCTATCGAAAAGACTCACAACCGTCTTTGTTTGCGGAGTGGATAGGTGATGCTATGAAACACAATCCGGATAAGACAGCCGAATACATTCATTGGCTCACATCGCGACTGAAACACATCGAAGATGTGGCTGAATCCAGGACAAGGTTAAGAGCCGCTGAGAGGTTGCTTGAGGAAACGCTGAAATATAATCTACGCTCGGGACTAAAGCTGGCTGTATGGTTACTTGATTCGGAGTATGACTATTTTCAGTCCGTTGAATCTGATTTGTTAGGGGCTTTGGTTAAGGCGGCGAAGGATGAATCGGATTATCGTGCGTTGTTCAGATACTATACGGAAATATATTTGTATACTGATGACAATGATACAACATCTTTAAATACACATCTACTGAGAACTGTCGTAGAAAACGGGAGAAGAATCCTTGGCGAAGTGTTTAATGCTTTTGTACCTGTTCTGAAGAATAGAATAGCCACCGAGTGTCCAGAAAGCATTTCTGCTGATATGAAAAAGTCGTTGGACGAGATGTTGAGTCAGGGAGAGGAATCAAAGGATAAACAAGAAAGGGAAAGAGACAAGATATTGGCAGAAGCAAGAATTCTGCTGGCTACGGGGCATAAAGATGATGCCTGGGCCAAGACTATGGAATATCTATGTGAATCCACTCCGTCCGGTTGGGCTCGCTATTATGACGGCGGGACAAGAATCAACGCTTGTGAAATGTTACAGGCCATTGACGAAGAGAAAGGACGCGCCTACACTTTAGACCTGTTTGCGCAAGATATACCTACTGGATTTTCATATGGTTCCATGCACTATCTGGAGGAAATAGTTCCTCTGCTGACAAAAGATGTTGATAAGAAACGACTTTGGGAAGAAGAGTTTTCTTATATGAATCGCATATTGCGGGAAGATACGGTCTGTGAAGCAGATAAACCAGATATCTCACCCGATGATAGTAGCGTATGTGAGATCATGCGTGATTGGTTGCTTTATCTTGCAAAGTTGCCAGTTGTTTGCGTTGCAGAAAGGGCAAAGATGTTGTTGGCACATTTGTACGATGAAAGCCCTGTAACTATGGTAGATGTTCTTCCAATAGATTATCAATCTGAAAGGCTCCTTCTTGAAATAGGATGCTATCTTGTTGAATTACAATCAGCGCGATTACGGGATTTCATTGAGTTGGCGAAGAAAGGAGCCGTGTCTGAGAATTATCAACTTCGTGTTTTTTCTGCAAAGATACTTCGAGCTTTAAGCGAAGATGTGCCAGATGCTCCATTTAGGGCATTGCCCGCAACGTATTCATTGATATTTTCTGATTCGGAGAATAAACCATTATCGTGGTTGCTGGGAGAGAAACATGAAGCAGATGTCAACTGGAGGGATGCAAGCAGTATTATGAGTGTTGCTTCTTATTGGGGCGGGTATTTGGCTCATTGTACTGGTATTGACAAGCGGACGATTGACTATCGGGCTGTTGAGTTGATGAAAAAATATGGTGATGCCACGGCTGCCAATGAGAATGAAGATGCTGCTATCAGGCTTCATTTTGATTCGATAGCTTTGCGCTATTCATATAAAAAAGCATACGCAGGTGCTGCCCTTGACGGAATGTTGGCAGTGGCGGCAGAATTGAAAGACGGAGGTGCAGTAAAGGGACGTTACATTGATAGTATTTTCGTGTCGCGCGACTTCAAGAATATTTTGATTGAGTCTCGCGCAAAACCAAGTTTCATACAGAGGATTGCAGACCCTCAATCGTGGGTGGCAGATAAGAATTGGCTTAACGAATCTAATTTATCTTCACGTTTTGCTGAGGATTTGTCCGAATATGAGGGCGGTGTGGTGATAGGGGAGTATTGTCACATTAAGAAGATGGCGGATAAACTACCAATTGAAGAGTATCAAGCTAGAATTGCCTTTGATGATGAGAAAGCACAGATGCCACCTCAAACCTCTATTTTTGGCGAATCGCCTTTTGTCAGAGACACATCAGAGTATTTGCATACTGGTTGGAAAGACACTGAACTGATAATTCTGAGAGGTGGGTACTTTACCGATTTCTCAAATAAGAGTCATTGGATAGCATTGAATCCTGCTTTTGCCGCATATTTGAATTTAAGCTCGTGTAATGATGGATATTTTGCATGGCAGAATGCGGATGGAGTGAAAGTTGTTGAGTCCATCTATTGGCAAAGTGGGAATATTAATGGTTCGGCAAGAGATAATTATGAAGCATCTGATGGCTGGATTGTTGTTATGCAGAATGAGTTATTTGATGCAATTTGTAAAAAGGAGCGAGTCTTCAGTCACAAAATGGTAATACGTCGTTATTCAACGGACTTGTTGGATACTTCTCATAAAACTTATAAAGTCAACGAAATAAAAGAATCGATTGATTGATAATTGCTATTTGATATTACTGTTGCTTTTATGTCTTCTCTGAGCGGGGAGATTTTGGCAAAGCGAATGGATGGTCCGCGACTTAATGAGGGTTGATATGATTTCCATCGATGGCGTGGCCCCCAGCAAGGAATCGCTGAGGAACAATAAGTATCCTTTTGTGTCAAGCATTTACGCCGCGGTCCGCATGACGGAAAATCCCGAGAGCATGGCATACAAACTCTTTCAGTTCCTCTTTACAAATAAAGGCGCTGATATGATTGACGAGAGCGGGTACATTGCTATACGGAAGTAATAGTGTTCTTTAATCAATAGAGCTGCCGTCATCTCGGATCGAGGTGGCGGCAGTCCATTAATAGCGAGTTGAATCACAAATAAGTCATTATCTCTCCAGTTTCGCAATGACCTCTTTAAGATGCTCCTTTGTGCAATGGAGATAGGTCAGGGAACTCCCCAAGAACTTATGCCCCAGGAAGAAAGCAATGGTCGGGATATCGACACCTTTGTCCAGCAATTGCATAGCGAAGGTATGCCTGAAGCAATGAAAGGTGATATGCTTGTCGATACTGGCCGCCTCTATCAAAAGCGGGACTTTGCGATTGAGAATGTACGGCGAAAGGGTAGGGAAGATGGCACCCTTCTTCCTGATTGGCCTCAAAATGGAAACTGCCTCCTTGGAAAGTGGTATACGGACGTTATTACCTGTTTTCTTGATGGTAATGCACATATAATAGCGCCGCTTCTCTCTTTCCAGATTCTCCCATCTAAGAGCCAGCAAATCGGCTCGCCTAAGACCACAAGCAATATCGAAGCGAACAGCCTTTTTGACTTCTTCATCTTTGAATGGAGCATATTTGATAGCCTCTATCTCTTTGCTGGTCAGCCTCTCGCGTTTGCACGTATGATCCCATTTGATTCCTTCAATCTCACCAGTAGGATCGAAATCTATCATGTGGTCTGCGTAAGCGATTCGCAATAGCCTCTTGATGTTCTTTAGATAACCGGAGGCCGTATTGGTCGAATAACGGCGGCGGCCATCTGCTTTCGTTGACTTCAGGAGATACTCCCTATATGCCGTCATGAAAGCGACGGAGACGTCTCCGAACCGGCATGAGTTGTTGCAAAACTCTTTGAATGTCTTAACGGCCGCATAGCACTCCTTCCTTTTATAGGCACCGTGACTTTCAAAATAACCGATAACATCAACATCCTTGTTCAGCGAAAGGAAAGAGAAATCCTTCTTAACGGATTGGATGTGCCGGAAGCAGCGGATCTCCTCCACCATCAACTCTACAGTCTGATTGAAACGCCGCTCGACATCATTGCAAGGTTTGGTATAAGTGGTGAGATTCAAATGCTCCTCTTTCAAGTATTTGCCATCAGAAATCATGATAGGAGGCATGTATTCGAGCGAATACTCTGTCATACCGTCAGGTCTCTCAACTCTCTTGACGATTACTCTGCCATTCTCTTCCATAGCATCTTGAGGTCTTTACGTGAAACAAGCTGTTCTCTCTGTCCGGGACGGACTTGGACGACTCCATGCAATCTGCTGCAGAACTAACCGGATATCTAACCCATAAACTCCTGGAACCTGGAGGAGTGGAATCCATTCGTCGAGGAGTGGAATCCATTCGTCCCACATGATAGATTCTTTTCTCTAAGCGCTGTCGACGTCAGTCATGGCGTAGAGATAGTGGACACCCAGACACAAGGTCCGGACACAGTTCCTCTCCAGAAAGACCAACGACCATGAACGGCCTTTCCCCGTTGCGTCCATGACGCCCTTTAGGGTATAAGTCGGTTCGCCGATGATGGGGAAGTGGTAGATGGGATTGGATCGACAGATCCTTTTCAGAAGATTACGCAGCGATATTTCACGCTGGCCGGCATAGTACTTCAGCAACTCATCTACTGATATTGACAGCAGATCGGATGCTTCACGGACAGACAGTATCCTGTCCAGTCCGCCAATCAAAGATTGTTTCCGTTTCATAAAATTTGTATTTAATTCACCCAAATATGGAACGGAATCTTGAATAGTACACAGAATTGCAGAAGGGGCAGTTTTGGAAAACTAGCCCCAAAAGCCTCTAGGAAACATCTTTTGCAAGTTCTGCAAAAGAAATTCAACCGCAAAACTTATAAGTACATCAAAACTCTGTATATCAACGTGTTAATATAGCGTTAATATGCCGTAAAAGTACCCCGTGGTAGAAATGTGGTAGAAAAACTTGCAAGAAATTGGACATTCTCGAAATATCTTCGAGAGATTTATTGTAATTCGCTAAATATTAATTGAAAATCAATACGAAAATCGGCACTTTCTCGCATTGTGCAGAACTTTGCAAATCATTGATAATCAATTAGTTAAGTGAGATTATTTCCCGATGCACAACGCTTAATCATCTGAGAGTCAATATAAAGCATTTTCTTGGGCCTATTTTGGGCGCCGAAGTTGCTCACAAACGCGCACCATTTCCGGCGGTCGTCACCATAACGGAGATGGACAATGCAAATATATGCATATTATGTGATGTCGTCAAAAAAGTTTAGTGACGTGAACGTGTTCTGCTTGATATTTTAATGTTTACTTTATAAGGCATGAAACAATCTCCTCACGGACCTTTTCCCAAGCAGGTTGCGGATCGAAGGTGAGGCCGGGACGGAGGAGGTCAGTGGTGTCGCCGAGGAATTCGGGATTATGCATCTTCTCATCCATATTTAGCACGAATTCCTTGTATGTTGGAGCATGACTGGCCACGAAGCGTAGGTAGCGGTCATAGGCGGTCATTACACGGTCGAGATTCAGTTTGTCGGTTATTAGCGCAGTGTAAACGTCGAAAAGGTCACGGCCTTTGAGCCGCTGATAGAGGGCACGGACTTTTGTCCCGATCAACTCGTCCAGTTCATAGGTGAGCACTTCGCACTGCCCGCTGAACCAATCGTTTTCGACGGAGAATGGTACCCGCACCATTGGGAATACACTGAAATGTTCCTTGCAGTTGATTTCCACTTTCAGGTGGATCTCGCCGGCCCCTAATTCAGTCGGATGGACGCGGAATACGAGAGTGTTGTTGTGTTTCTTCTGCTTGACGACGGGTTCTCCCAGCCAGGATAGGGCTTCGCGCAGATGGTCCATCGTCTCCTTGATGGGCTCGGCGTTCACTTGAACCAGGTCGATGTCTTCCGAATAGCGGGGTTGCGGCTCCAGATAGAGTTTGTGCAGCGCCGTGCCGCCTCGGAAGGCAAGATGCTCCTTCAGGAAGGGATCGCTGAATATAGACACCAGCGCCCTGCAGATAATTAGATCCTGCTCCACCAAGCGCGGAGAAGACCATGGTACAACCGTACCCCATTGGGTTATGAATGCTTTCTGTATCATAAGTCGTCAATTTCTATTTCTTGATTCACCATCACTTTCCATTTTTTGTCCACTTCGGCGTCATCAACCGATGTGCCCAGTCTGAACGGCACGGCTTTCATCTTCATATCTCCGGCTTTCATCAGGGCGTGCAGACCGTCGGCAATGGCCTCTTCTCCCAATACACAGTCAAGTAGGTAGCCTAGACGCTGGAATACTGGAGCAGAAGCGACCTTCAGGAAGTCGGCGTCCAACTTGGTGAAATCCAGCTTCATAGACAATTCTTCCAATACCGTTGCTGCCCTCGTGAGACCACCGATGTGCTCCTGATATGCTACCATGTCCACTGCCGTCAGTTCAGGGCAGGAGATATTCAGCCAGCCGGCAGGTACCTCCTGGCGTTCGATATAAGACATTGAGATTTCCCGGCGCTCGGCATAACGGATGGCATAGCCTTCGCGCTCCTTGTCTCGTAGAACAGGCGGTTCAACCATCACCTGGAAGCCCATCGGTGCCTGGTGCGCTGCGCCGTGGCGCTCGGCGGCACTAAGCAGTGAGACGTAGTATTTCCGCTGGAGATACTGCATCATCCGGTCCAGATACACTTCCTGCGGCACTGCCTTCCATAGACGGTACTCCTCGGGAACGACCACATAGAAACCGCGGCAAGGGGAGAAGATCCGGCCTTTGGCCACGGCGCGGTGCAAGGACGTGGCGGCGGTAGAGGCGGACATCGAGGGAAAAGCCTTCCGCACATCCTCTTTGGAGAATGTGTATCGGCCGCTCGGAGCCAGTCCTTCTATCCAGTCTGCAATGCTCATGGTTTTACGCATTTGTTCTATTTGCTTGCAAAGTTAGACAAATCTTGTATAATATCGCAAGCAAATGGGAAATATTTGGATGCTGTTTCTGAAGTAATTGGACAAGTATAAGGCATATCTAGCTTACACATATGCATATTATGTGATGTCGTCAAGTAAGTTTAGCGACGTGTTGGTGCTCATACCGAATTCTTCTCAAAGACTGTCGAATTGCATTTTCAAAAATGAAATTATTTACAATAATAATCTCGTGAAATGCCCGAATTTGCAATTTTGTCGGATAAGAGGTGCTTTTAAGGGTAATTTTGTAGATTAAGTAGATTAAGAAGAGTTTGTGCAGAGCAAGAAGTTGACACGGTATTATCTTGTGCTTGACGTATGGTTCTTTCTGGATTCAGCCGTCCAGATCTTTGTTGATGTGGTTGCCCGTCGGTTTCCCGGCCTGAATCAGGAGGCCGGTTACCGGCAAAGCGAACCTCGATTATTGTCGGCCGACACGACAGGGCATCTTTCAAAGGATAGACTTTCGCATTCTTTGAGAGGTGACGCTTAACACAATCTCGATGGGCTTAAGTTTATGTATGCGGATTCGAGACACCGACGCTTGAGTCTGCTCTGAGGCTCACGGACAATAATTCTCTCCCCGTAGGGAGCCGAAGGGAAATAGACCAGCACGGTGATCTGGCAGTTGTGTAATATGCAACATGCAGATGGATGTTTTTTCGCAAAGTTGATTCCCAGGTTTATTCATTGGCGAGATTCTTCCTCGGTCGTCCTCTTTTAGTTCCTTAGTATTGTTTGTCTGTTTTCCATCAGGTGGCTGGCCCTCTTCTTATGGAAAGCTACTCATAACTTCGGAGATAGCATGAGAAAGAAATGATTATATCTTTGCGAATCTAACTCAAGTGACCGAGTATCACCAGAATCGGTGGCCGACTATCCGCCGGAATATCTATAAACAACCTGCAAGTTGTGTAATCTCGATTATTTATAGTACCTTTGTCTATGATAAGACAAGGTATTTTGATATATACGATGATGGAAATACAGGTTAAGAATGTCATCGCAGATGATATTGATGAGTGGATGTTGCATTCACAGACTATTGCAATGATTATGTTGAATCGAATGGAGCAGTTCGGTATGACTCAAAAGGCGTTGGCTATGAAGATGAATTGTTCGCAGCAGTATATTTCCAAAGTGCTAAAAGGACGGGAGAATATGTCATTGGAAACTCTGTGCAAGATTGAAAAAGCATTGGATGTCAAGATAGTGAATAGCAATAATGAATAACCACTCATAATAAGGCAAGGATATGTCAATACAAAGCAAAACGGCATGGCAAGCCGGACTAATAGACATTCTCAAGCAAATGGACTATGAATATGTCCAAATTGCGGAAGAGAATCATTTGTATGCCAATTTCAAAAGCCAGTTGGAAATCCACAACTGTAAAAGGTTGGAGTAACCTGGGCGTACTGAGTTTACAGCAGAGACGTTTAGGAAATTTCTTATCTACCTTAAAGAAGGCCTGTCGGAAGATTTGTATAGCTGAGATATGCGACAGGCGAATTGATTGTATGATGCGTGACGATGATAGATATTGTCGTGAAAGAAAGAATTGACTTAGAGAAATAATGGCAGCAACAAGATATTATTATTCGGACACGATTTCGATGTTCCTAGACAGGAGCACTGATGAAATTATTGGTAAACTTGCTCGTGCCAGCCAACATGACATCAACGACGAAACCTCCAATTCATGGTTAGAGGAGATTGAGTCGTTGAAAAATGTTCTTGTGCCGTATAAAAACAAAGGTAGCATCTATTTTGAATACAATATTCCTCGAATGGGAAAACGTGCAGATGTGATTCTTGTTATCAATGAACTTATTTTCATTCTAGAATATAAGACTGCAAATAGTAAGTTTACTCACGAAGCTATTACTCAGGTATGGGATTATGCTCTTGATTTGAAAAATTTCCAAGAAGGCAGTTTGGAACGAATTATTGTGCCTATTCTGGTTGCACCATCAGAAAATGATAATAATTGCATATTCGTTCTTCATAATTTTGGGGATGATGTTTATGAACCATTGTTGACTAATGCAAATCTTCTTGATGAAGCCATTTCTATTTCGTTGTCACAAATTCCCCATAGTGTTATAGAACACTCTGCAGAACGTGATGAGCGATGGGCAAAGAGTGGCTATGAACCAACCCCAACCATAATTGAGGCGGCCGTTGCACTATACGAAGAAAATACTGTAGAAGATATTACGAAACATGGTGGAGATATTGATAAAGCTTCAGATGAACTTAGACGAATCATAAACTATTGCCGTGAGAATAGTCGCAAAGCTATATGTTTTATTACCGGTGTTCCTGGTGCAGGCAAAACGCTCATTGGGCTAAATACGGCCATCGACCAATTCAATCGTGGTGAAAAAGCCGTTTATCTATCGGGAAACTTTCCTCTTGTAGAAGTATTGCAAGAAGCGCTTACACGTGACTTCATTCGTCGTGAGAAGATTAAAGCAAAGTTGGAAGGTCGTAAATCATGCACAAAAAAAGAAGCCAAGAGTAAAGTCAAGGCTTTTATCCAAATGATTCACCACTATCGTGACCTCTATCTCGAGGGTACAGAAGTTATTGGAAATGAAATACGACCAAAAGAAGGCTATTTCATTGATCATAAAGATAAGGCTTATATTCCAGCTGAGCATGTCGCCATATTCGACGAAGCTCAACGTGCATGGACTGGAGAAGAGCTAAAACGTTTTATGCGAGAAAAGAAGAACATCAAAGATTTTCCTTATAGTGAGCCTGAATATCTCATATCCTGCATGGATCGTCAAATAGATTGGGGAGTTGTCGTTTGTCTTGTTGGAAACGGACAAGCCATAAATAAAGGCGAAGCAGGATTGAAGGAATGGATTGCGTCCTTAAACCGCCGTTATCAAGATTGGGATGTATTCATGTCAGAGTTTCTTGTTGAATCAGGGGATATTGATAAAGAAGAACTGGCATTGATTCATAAACAATTGAAGCCTTGTGAGGACCTTCACTTAAAGATGTCAATGCGTTCATTCCGTTCCGAAAAAGTGAGCATTTTCGTTAATCAACTCATAGCTCTTCAAAAAAATGACGCTGCCGCCACCCTAAAAGAATTAGGTAATTATCCCATAGTGCTGACTCGCTCGTTAGACACAGCAAAGCAGTGGTTACGAAAGCATGCGCGAGGAAGTGAACGTTACGGACTTCTTGCCAGTAGCAAGGCAGAGCGTCTGAAAGCCATTAGTATAAATGTGCGTTATCAACCCGACTTCGTTCATTGGTTCCTCGAAGATGACTCTGATATTCGCTCATCAAATACTCTTGAAGATACACTTACGGAATTCAAAGTACAAGGTCTTGAAATTGACTGGGCATGTGTAGTCTGGGATGCAGACTTGCGTCTTAACAAGAATCATACGGCATGGCAACATTACCAACTTCGTTCAGGCACTATGTGGCAGAACATTAACAAGCCTATCAACCAAGAGTACCAAATTAATGCCTATCGTGTACTACTTACAAGAGCTCGTCAAGGTATGGTGATCGTTGTACCGAATGGTGATAATGGCGTGCCGCCTGATGAAACAAGAAAACCAGAATGGTACGATGAGACTTATAATTACCTTAAGGAAGTAGGTATTAATGAAATAAATTGATAACAGTTAAACGATAATATGCCACTCAAGTTTATAGATTTGTTTGCTGGATTAGGTGGATTTCACCTTGCGCTTGAGCAACTGGGTTGCGAATGCGTATTTGCAAGTGAAATTAACCCAGATCTTAGGCAATTATATGAAAGAAATCATGGAATAGCATGTGCTGGAGATATTACTAAAGTAGATATTAGAAAAGAAATTCCTGCACATGACATCTTATGTGCAGGTTTTCCATGTCAACCATTTTCTAAAGCAGGTATGCAAGGCGGATTTGGAGATGAACAAGGACGTGGTAATCTTTTCTATAGGATTATGGACATTCTTAATGAACATAAACCAGAATATGTGTTTCTTGAAAATGTCCCTAATCTTAAATCGCATGATAGAGGTAATACATATAAGGTGATCTCTGAACAGTTAAGTGCACTCTATGATATTGCTGATGATATAATTTCTCCACATCATTTCGGTATTCCTCAGCATAGGACTAGAATTTACATTGTAGGGCGTCTTAAATCTCTTGGAGGATTACGTGACTTTAGTTTTCCATCTCACGAGAAAAAAATGGAGTGTAATATTCAGTCTATTTTAATTCCGGAAGATGAAGATTACATGTCAATGCGTCCAGCAACAAGATGTCATATTGCTGTATGGCAACACTTTCTGGATATTCTTGCGGAGAATAATGTTCCTATTCCTACTTTCCCAATATGGGCTATGGAGTTCGGTGCAACATACGATTACAAGGGACGTGCTCCATATTTTCAGACTCGTAAACAACTCGAAGGCAAACGAGGTAATTTTGGGCAGCCTATACGAGGTAATAGTAAAGATGACTATTTACTTTGCCTCCCCATTTATGCACAGGATAATCCATGCAAAAGACGTAGTGACCAGGACCATAAATTTTCTTTCCCAGATTGGAAAATTCAATACATTGCTCAGAACAGAAAATTTTATCAGGAGCATCAGGATATCCTCCAAGATTGGATTCGGGAAATTCAACAACCGGGTTTTGAGAATAGCCACCAGAAATTAGAATGGAATTGTGGTCATGAAGAACATCCGAATATGAGCACAAAGATTATTCAGTTCCGAGCATCTGGTATAAGGGTTAAATTGCCTACATATTCTCCTGCTCTCGTGCTGAATACGACTCAAATCCCTATAATTCCTTGGATTACTACTCCTAAAGGGGAACATGGGAGATATATGACTCGCCGAGAAGCCGCTAAACTTCAATGTATGGAAAATCTTCGTGAAATACCTGATACAATAGCCAAGGCATTTCGCGCATTCGGCAATGCCGTCAATGTGGAGGTGGTCAGAAAAATTGCTGATAACTTAATACCGGAGGATAGACGATGAAGAAAATTAACGCTGTATCTATCGCCCTTAAGCCAAATGTTTATAGTACATTCAGAAACTTGAATAATACGGTTTCCAATACTCTTGGAGAGTATGTTGACAATGCCGTCCAAAGTTATTTAAATAACCGAGAGCTGCTTCTATCTATTGACCCTAAATATAGATTGGAAGTAACTATAACTGTTGATTGGGAGCAGAAATCCATCGTAATTGAGGATAATGCTGCCGGTATTGATGCTGACAATTATGAGCGAGCTTTCGAACCCGCCCATGTCCCTATCGATGATACAGGACTCAATGAATTCGGGATGGGTATGAAAACGGCGTCTGTATGGCTTGCTAATAAATGGCGAGTTTATACAAAAGCTCTTGGTGAATCAATGCAGAGATATACCGAATTTGATTTGCATAAGGTTACAACGGAAGGTAGAGAGGAACTCTTAGTAACGGAAACACCGATGCCAATTGAGGCTCATTTTACCCGTATAGAACTAACAGAATTGTCTAACCATGCACCGACAAGCAATCAGATGGATAAAGTACGTCGTCATTTATCCAGCATTTATAGAAAATTCTTGCGTAGTGGTGAGGTGGAAATTAAAGTCAATGATATAAAACTGGAAGCACCTTGTTTTGACATTCTTAATGTTCCTTATTATAAAACGCCAAAAGGTAATAGTATACTCTGGAAAAAGGATGTTAATTTCGAAGCAGGTGAATATAAAGCTCGAGGATTTATTGCAATTCTTGATAAAATTCAAAACAATGCTAATGGTCTTGTCCTAATGCGTAGAGGTCGAGTAATTGTTGGTGGTGGTGATGAACGTTATTTCCCTCAAGTTATATTCGGCTCGCCAGGTAATTTCCGTTATAAAAGGCTTTTTGGTGAACTTGAACTGGAAGGTTTTGAAGTTACGTTTAATAAGAATGGATTTCGTGATGAAGAAGATCTTTATGCTTTTATGGGAGCATTGCGAGATGAACTTAGAAATGATGGATTCAATCTTCTTGGTCAAGCCGATAATTACCGTCAACGGGATCGTGAACAGCATAGTGAAATTGCAAAGAATGTCACGAAAGCCCTTAACAAAGAAAGCAAACCGAAACAATTAACTCGGCTTGTGCAGGAGACTGAGAATAAAATAAATGATCAGGAGTATATTCTGCAGTCAGAGCAACTTATTCAGCAGGCAGAACGTCTTGGCGGTAATTCGGAATCTTTTACTCTTGGAAAGGAACTTTACACGCTTAATATTGAACTTGTATCTGAAAATGATAGTGATTCTATCTATTCCGTAACAATGGGGGATACGGATTCTACCGACAAAACATTGTTTGATGCCAAGGAATCCCAATTGGTTACGTGTAAGATCAATATTGCGCATCCTTTTTTTACTCGATACGATCAGTTCAAGAAAGCTAATGACTACATGCCAATAATATCGGTATTCAAGGCTCTTACCCTTGCGGAATTGATGGCTCCAAATTATGGAGTACAATCAGCCTCCAAACTTAGGCTACTGTTTAATCAAAATCTTATGCAATAGAGAATATGGAAATACAGATACTTAATACTCAAGATACCAGTAGGTTTACTCCAATTATTGGGAGCCGAACATTTGAACTCCTTGGGCGTTTTGCAGAGAAACTTGACGGAGATGAACTGAATACTACAAGAGATGAGACTGTTGAGATCTTGTCTTATTGTATTGATCCAAAGCAAAGAGTTCCTCAGTCCATTACTAATCTTGTGGTAGGATATGTGCAGAGTGGTAAGACCATGTCCTTCACCTTGTTATCTGCTCTTGCTCATGATAATGGATTCAGAGTCATAATTTATTTCGCAGGGACAAAGAACAATCTTCTTGAGCAGACGACAAAGCGCCTCCGCAAAGATCTTATCAATGGTAACGAGAATGCGGCATATTATAAGTTACATGAGAACCCTACTCTTGATGATGTGCAGAGAATCAGCAACGAGTTCAAGATTACCACAAAACCTACAATACTCATAACAGTTCTGAAGAAAGGCATTCACATTGACCATCTCTCCGAAATTTTTCAGACTGCAGCGATTAAGAGCATCTTGAAAAATCAAGGAGTAATGATTATTGATGATGAAGCAGATCAGGCTAGTCTTAATGGCTATGCTTTCAAAAATAGCAAATCAGATGACTGGGGTGAAGACGAATTTACTGCAACTTATAAAAGTATCCTTGCATTAAAGGCCTCATTACCCAATCATTCGTATATCCAATATACAGCAACACCTCAAGGCCCATTGCTTATTAGTATTCTTGATCTTCTTTCCCCGAAGCATCATAAAGTCCTCACGCCAGGTAAAAAATATACTGGAGGTAAGACTTTCTTTCAAGATGAACCCGGTCTTATCCTAACAATTCCCGACAATGAAGTTTATCATAGCAAGAGAAATGATTTACTAGGTTGCCCCCAATCTTTGAAAGACGCCCTTATACTCCATATAATGGGGGTAGCTATTATAGTTAAAATTAAAAAGCGGGAGCCATTTCTTTCAATGATGGTTCATGCTGATAAGGAACAGGATGCTAGCGAAAAGTTTCACGGCTGGATTAAGAATATTATCGGGGTTTGGACGGATATGCTTAATGCTGGTTCTCAAGATCTGGCATACATGGATTTTATTAGAGAATTTAATTCTATGTATCTAGAGGCTATACGCGAATATGCGAGCCATGATGAAGATTATCCGGCATTTGAGGAGATAATGTCACAAGTCCCAGATATCATATATGAGACTAACCTTATGCTGGTTATCAGCCGAAACAAAAAGAAAGGGCAGACCTATGATATTGATTGGGATGGCAGTATTTCCCACATTCTTGTTGGTGCAGATATGCTCAACAGAGGGTTTACTGTTGAGAGATTAGCAGTTACATATATGCCTCGTCACAGTGTCGGCAAATCTACCGCAGACACTATTCAGCAGCGTTGCCGTTTTTTTGGATATAAACGCAACTACCTCTATTCTTGTCGAGTATTTCTTCCAGAAGATACGGCTCTCGAATATCGTGAATATGTTGATCATGAGGAAGAAATGCGTAAATGGCTCAATGAAAATACAGATCTCCGTAAGGTTGAAAAACTTTTGTTGATATCGCCAAGCCTCAATGCGACACGTAAAAACATTCTTTCTAAAGATACTGTTTACTGCAAGTTGAATGGCTGGAGAAAAATGAATGCTTTCCAGAATATAGAAGCAAATACTAAATTTGTGGAAGATTATCTGGGTTCTGTTTCGTTCAAACAGTATCAACCATATGGAACAGATGACCGGGATCATCGCTATGCAAAACTTTCAATTGATCAAGCAATAGACTTTTTGACAAATTTCAACTTCCAATGTGCTCCTGATGCAGCGAGGAAACAGGCAACTTTAAGATATATCCAATACCTTGCCTCGCAAGAAAATAATCCCATGCAGTATGTGTATCTCATTCACATGGCATATAAAAATATTGCAGGGCGAGAACGTGCATTTAATCCAGAGCGAAAGATAGTAAATAATGTTCATGCTGGTCATGACCCCAAAGGCTCTCATATCTATCCAGGTGATTCGGAAATTAAATTTGAGGATGCCATTTGTATACAATTGCACAAAGTAAGATTGAAGTGTTTAGATTATAAGTGGAACGGCAGGACTGCCTATACTCTTGCTATTTACTACCCGAAAGATTTTGCCGTCAGTTATGTTGAACCCAAAAATCCAGAAAAAAGCCATGAATGATGTATATCAACTATTCAAGGACCTCTCGAACAAACCACTGGAGGATGGATGCTATGCGGCTGATTCTGTACCTTTTGCTTGCCAGCATAAAATAGGAGTTTCCTCTGAGGGCTATCCGACTTTTTTTATTAAGGCATCAGGAAAGGATGAGGCTCTTGATATTACGTTGGAGTTTATAAAGGTTTTGTTTAACCGGACCTGTCGCCTCATTGAGAATGATGAAGTGCGGGAAATGGATGGATATGCTATAGTTTCTATGAGTGCAAGTAATGGTGATTATCAGAAATATTTTATTGATGTACTTTGCATACTCTTGCAGGAATTGCCAGACAATGTCACTATAAAGATTCTTAAGACGGAGTTGATGAAAATTGCAGATTTGTTTAGTAACCTTAGCAAGCCGTCAAAGAAAACTTTGCAGGGTTTATGGGCAGAGCTTTTCATTATTGAACAAGCTAAGAGTCCAGAGTATCTTCTCCAAGCATGGCACATATCACCAAATGATAAGTTTGATTTTAATGATGGCAGAGATAAGATTGAAGTTAAGAGTACTAGAACAGTAAGACGGGTCCATAAATTTTCTTTAGAACAACTTCACCCGAATACCAACTCTAATCTTATCATAGCTTCAGTGTTTGTCATTGAAACTGGTCAGGGTAAGACTATTTTTGATTTGAAAGATTCTATCTGCAAGAAAGTTTCAGACCTTGGGCTTCAGTATCGACTTAATGAAATAATTGTTCAGACTCTTGGTTTTGATTTTGATAAGGTGAACGATATAAGTTTCGATTATCAACAGGCGCTTGACACCCTAACGTTTTATGATTTTCGGGATATTCCGACGATAGCAATTGAGAGTATACCAGAATCTATTTCTAACATACATTTTGATTGTGATCTATCAGCAGTTCAAACTATATATGATAAACATTTTGATATCAGCGGAAGTTCACTCTTTAAAAGTATACAAATATGAGCAAGATTGACCCAGATACATTGAAGGCCTTGTTTCTTGCCGCAATGACTCATGTCCCAGATTTTGAATATATCAGTGGCGAACAACCATTTGTGATTAGATATAAAGGTCAACGTTATCATATTTATATGATTAAACTTACGTCAGCCTATTTTAAAACACGCCCAGATACTACACGCGCGCAACTTAATAGACGTGTTTGTTTTGATGAAATAAAGAAGTCTTCAGATCCTTTCATATTTCTCGGATATGATAGTGATAATGACGTCCTTGTTTGCTGGAATAATAAGATTGCTAAGGCAAGACTTAATGAAAAGAGTACGGTTTCTTTTTATTCTCGCAAGATATATCAAGATCAGATAGTTCTTGGTGAACCTAAGCATTTTGAATTAAAAAATGGGGATCAACCATATTTTTTTAAGAGAAAAGACCTTCCGCTCTTTTTGGATAAGGTTAATACCTTGTTCCCAGATATTGCTGAGATTCCAAAACAAAGCGAACGAAGAGAAAAGGAACTGTATTCTACTCCAAATAATAATGCTGAAAATCATCTGAATGATGTAGAACTTTTAGCTTTGTTAAAGCCAATGCTTGTCGGCCCTGCTAAACGAACTCTTGAAGCCGCACAAACCATGATGAATTATTTACGTGATAGATATGGCATTCATATTTCAATGCGTGAATGTACAATGTTTCTGAAAACGTTACATTTTGACGTTGTTGACGGTTATGTTTCACATCAGGAAATTATTCATAATGTGGCCGAAGAGATTAGTGATACATATAAAAAAGTAAATAAGCATTAACTTTAGAGATGATAAAGAGAAAATTTTGAGTGTGACTGAGTGGTTATTGATTTATGGCAAAAATGCACTCGAAATGGCTGAAAAATGCATATTTCAGACTCATGCAAACGAAAAGAGATCCGTGGTTAAACGACTCTCTTTCAATCATTTACTGTAAATTCTAAGCGATGTCCAGCAGGCAATCACTTCCCGATGCAGAACCTCTCAAAGATATTCCCGAGGACTTCGTCGGGGGTGACTTCGCCGAGGATGGTGCCGAGGTGGTGGAGGGCTTGGCGGAGGTCTTCGGAGAGGAGGTCGGGGGTTTGGGAGGTGGTTAGGGAGGATCTTACATTCTCCAGGGATGCGGCGGCGCTCATCAGGGAGTGGTAGTGGCGTAGATTGGTCACTATTGTCTGGCCAGAATCCAAAGTGGCGGTCTTTTGGGAGTCAGAGAGGAGGGTGCGCAGTGTGTCAAGGCCGAAACCGGTTTTGGCGGAAATGTATAACTTAGTCACCTTTTCGTCAGGCGATGAAACAGTATTGTTTAATAGGCTAACATTTATGTTAGAGCCTAAAACGTCCACTTTATTCAGAAGGACTATCAGTTTTTGCGACTTTACGTCCAGGTTATTCACTATGTCAGAAATCGAATGTTCGTTTTCATCTTCCGGGACGGTCACGTCCAGTAGAGCCAGGACGATTTCGGCCTCGCTCATCTTCTTGTAGGATCTGGAAATGCCTATTTTCTCGACTTCGTCCTGGGTGGTGCGCAGACCGGCGGTGTCTATGAGGCGGAAGAGGTGGCCGCCTATGGTCATCGTCTCCTCCACGGTGTCGCGGGTGGTGCCGGCGATGTCGGAGACTATGGCGCGGTCATCACCTACCAGGGCGTTCAGAAGGGTGCTTTTGCCGGTGTTGACGGCTCCGACAATGGCGACCGGAACACCGTTGCGAAGGGCGTTGCCGTAGCGGAAGGAGTCTGTCAGCGAATGAATATGCCTGAGCGCACCGTCTAGCAGGGCTGACAGTTCCCGGCGGCTGGCGAACTCGACATCTTCCTCGCTGAAATCCAGCTCCAGCTCCAATAGGGAGGTCATTTTCAGAAGTTCGTCGCGGAGGGTTTTCAGTTCTTTAGAGAAACCGCCCTTAAGCTGGCTGTAGGCGACCCTGTGGGCGGCGGCGTTCTGGGATGAGATCACGTCGGCGACGGCCTCGGCCTGTGCCAGATCCATCTTGCCGTTCACAAAGGCCCTTTGGGTGAACTCGCCTGGACCGGCCATGCGGGCTCCGGAGTCCACCAGGCGCTGAAGAAGCCTTTCGACAACGAACTTGGAGGAGTGGCAGGAGATCTCTACGGAGTCTTCGCCGGTGTAGGAGTGCGGTGACCTGAAGACGCTGACAAGGACAGTGTCCAGATCAGTGCCGTCCGCTTCGAGCGCTACTCCATATCGCAGCTTGTAACCTTCTGTTTCAGAAATGGTGGAACCTTTGCAGGATACTACCTTATCGGCAATCCGGAAGGAGTCTTTTCCGCTCATGCGGATGATGGCTATGGCGCCGGTTCCGGGGACGGTGGCCGGGGCGCAGATGGTATCTTCGATGTTCAACATTGTTCCTGTCAATTATATTGCTGGTCACTTCGAGGCGACCTCGGTGGCCAAAATAATCTCCCTTCGGCAAATTCGCCATCCGAAGGCACCATTTCTAGGCGACCTCGGCGGCCAAAATAATCTCCCTCAAATCCGCCGCCCGAAGGCATCTCTTCGAGGAAACCTCGGCAACCAAGCAACCAAGGCAACCAAGGAAATCTCTCTTCAAGGCAACCTCGTCGACCTGCAAATTTATCAACATTCGCCAACATATTCAAGGATAAGGGTCGCGAATTTATATTCATTGAATATTTTGCCGCTTATTCCCATTTTTTTGTTTAAATTTGCAGTACAAACGAACTTCCAGATGCTTGGTGTGACTTCAATACCTTTAAGCGGCAGTGCGTCCCAGGATGCACAGAGGGGATGTTCTTTTGATTATTCAGACTTTCACCGACCATTTCATCACTGTTTGAGATGGTCGTTTTTTCTTCCTGACCGTGAGAGGGGAGAGCGTGGGTGCACCCGGAAGACCGGCGGCACGGGGACGGCAAATGCCGGAAAGCCCTCCCGGAGCCGGCTGGAAAGATGGAGCCAAATGGAAGCAAAGAGTTTAAGTTTACTATAAGTCAGATTTATTGGCAAGGAAATGAAACCAAGAAAAGGAGCGACATTAAAGTTGGAGAACGGGATCGAGTTCCGCGGATTCTCCTTTGGCTATGACGGGCCGTGCGACGGCGAGGTTGTCTTCTCGACGGCGATGGTCGGCTATCCGGAAAGTTTGACAGACCCTTCGTACTCCGGGCAGATTCTCTGCGTAACCTATCCTTTGATAGGTAATTACGGCGTACCACAGGAAGGAACGGACGAACTGGGGATATCCCGGAACTTCGAGTCAGAGAAGATCTGGGTAAGGGGAGTCGTGATCAGCGACTATTCCTTCGACTACAGCCACTGGGACGCGGTCAAGAGCCTCGACGAATGGCTGAAGGAGCAGAGGATTCCGGGAATATTCGGGATCGACACCCGCGCCGTCACGCAACTTCTGCGCGAGAAGGGTTCGATGCTCGGAATGATCGTTCCGGACGGCGTGGAGAAGGATTTCCCGATCGACGACCCGAACCTCGCCAACCAGATCGCCATCGTCAGCTGCAAGGATGTGATTGAATATGGCGGCGGCTCCAAGACAGTCGTGATGGTTGACTGTGGCGTGAAGCACAACATCCTCAGATGCTTCATGGAAAGGGGTGTGAAGGTGGTCAGAGTGCCTTGGGACTACGATTTCAACAAGCTCGACTACGACGGGCTGTTCATCTCCAACGGGCCTGGCAACCCGCAGTTCTGCAACGTCACGGTCGCCAACCTTCGCAAGGCGATGGAAGGCGACAAGCCGATTTTCGGAATATGCATGGGCAACCAGCTGCTCGCCAGAGCCGGCGGGGCCAACACCTATAAATTGAAGTACGGGCACCGCAGCCATAACCAGCCTGTCCGCATGGTCGGCACGAACCGCTGCTTCATCACCTCGCAGAACCACGGATTCGCCGTGGACGACAAGACTCTCGGTGCTGACTGGGAGCCTTGGTTCGTCAACATGAACGACGGCACCAACGAAGGCATCCGTCACAAGACCAAGCCTTTCTGCTCGGTTCAGTTCCATCCGGAGGCCTCCAGCGGCCCGACCGACACCAATTTCCTGTTCGACGAGTTCATCAGCAAGCTGTAATCCAGAGAAAGTCATGAAAAACACCAACATAAAGAAAGTCCTGATCCTCGGATCAGGCGCGCTCAAGATCGGACAGGCCGGAGAGTTCGACTATTCCGGCTCACAGGCTTTGAAGGCCCTGCGCGAGGAGGGCATCGAGACAGTCCTGATCAATCCTAACATCGCCACAGTGCAGACCTCTGAGGGTGTGGCCGACAAGATCTACTTCCTGCCTGTCACTCCGTTCTTCGTGGAGAAGGTCATCGCCAAGGAGCAGCCTCAGGGCATTCTCCTCTCGTTCGGTGGTCAGACCGCCCTTAACTGCGGCGTGGAGCTGTACGAGAACGGCATCCTTGACAAGTACAAAGTTCAGGTGCTTGGAACTCCTGTCCAGGCGATCATGGACACGGAGGACCGTGACCTCTTCATCAAGAAATTGGACGAGATAGGAGTGAAGACCATCAAGTCGCACCCGGCGTCCAACATCGAGGAGGCCCGCAAAGCCGCCCATGAACTCGGATTCCCGCTCATCGTGCGCGCGGCTTACGCCCTCGGCGGACTCGGTTCCGGTTTCTGCGACAACGAGGAGCAGCTTGACGAACTCTGCGAAAAGGCATTCTCATTCTCGCCGCAAGTGCTTGTGGAAAAGTCGCTTAAAGGCTGGAAGGAGATTGAATATGAAGTTGTCCGCGACCGCTATGACAACTGTGTCACTGTCTGCAACATGGAGAACTTCGACCCGCTCGGAATCCACACCGGAGAGAGCATCGTCGTGGCTCCGTCCCAGACCCTGTCCAACAACGACTACTACTTCCTGCGCGAGCTTTCCATCAGGATTGTCCGCCACATCGGGATAGTGGGCGAGTGCAACGTGCAGTTCGCCTTCGACCCTTACGCTATGGACTACCGCGTCATCGAGGTGAACGCCCGCCTGAGCCGCTCATCGGCCCTGGCCTCCAAAGCAACTGGCTATCCACTCGCATTCGTGGCCGCGAAACTCGGCCTGGGTTACGGTCTGTTCGACCTTAAGAACTCCGTGACCAAGACCACTCCGGCCTTCTTCGAGCCGGCGCTTGACTACATTGTCTGCAAGATTCCTCGCTGGGATCTCAGCAAGTTCCACGGTGTCTCCCGCAAGATCGGTTCTTCGATGAAGTCCGTGGGCGAGGTGATGGCCATCGGGCGCAGTTTCGAGGAGGCCATCCAGAAGGGCCTCAGGATGATCGGCCAGGGGGCGCACGGCTTCGTGGGCAACAAGGAGTTCCAGGTCGCCGACTTGGAGGAGGCTCTCCGGGAGCCGACCGACAAACGCATCTTCGTGATCTCCAAGGCTATGCGCGCCGGCTACACGGTAGATCAGATCCACGACCTCACCAAGATCGACAAATGGTTCCTCAATAAGCTGGAGAACATCGTGAAGACCTACGAGGACATGAACTCCTACGACACTCTTGAGGACATGCCGGTGGAGCTCCTGCGCCTTGCCAAGCAGGAGGGCTTCTCCGATTTTCAGATCCAGAGAGCCATCTGGAAGGACAAAGGAACCTCGACAGCCAACATGGATGTTGTCCGTGAACATCGAAAATCACACGGCATCGTCCCTGTCGTGAAGCAGATAGACACCCTCGCCGCCGAATTCCCGGCACAGACGAACTACCTCTACCTGACCTACAACGGCACGAAGAGTGACATTGAATATGAGCGTGACGGCAAGTCGGTGATTGTCCTCGGTTCGGGAGCCTACAGGATCGGTTCGTCCGTGGAATTCGACTGGTGTTCCGTAACCTGCCTCCAGACCATCCAGAAGCAGGGCTACAGGGGAGTGCTGATCAACTACAACCCGGAGACGGTCTCCACCGACTACGACATGTGCGACAGGCTCTATTTCGACGAGCTCACCTTCGAGAGGGTGATGGACATCATCGACCTTGAGACTCCTCACGGAGTCGTTGTCTCCGTGGGCGGCCAGATTCCTAACAATCTCGCCCTCAAGCTTCACAAGCACAACGTTCCGATTCTTGGCACCTCCGCCGAGGACATCGACAAGGCCGAGGACCGCCACAAATTCTCCAGCATCGTGGACAACCTCGGGGTTGACCAGCCGGAATGGAGCGAGCTCACGACCATCGACGAGGTGGACAATTTCATCAGGAAGGTTGGCTTCCCTGTGCTGGTGAGACCGTCGTACGTGCTTTCCGGCGCCGCTATGAATGTCTGCCACGACGAGGAGAAGCTCCGTCACTTCCTAAGCCTGGCGGCGGAAGTCTCCCAGGAGCATCCTGTCGTGATCAGCAAATTCTACACCCGCAGCAAGGAGATAGAGTTCGACGCGGTGGCCGACAATGGTGAGATCCTTGCCTACGCCATCTCGGAGCACATTGAATATGCCGGTGTCCATTCCGGGGACGCCACGATCCAGTTCCCTCCGCAGAAGCTTTACGTGGAGACCGTCCGCAGGATCAAGAAGATCGCCCGCGCGATTGCCGGCGCGCTCAGCATCTCCGGACCGTTCAACATCCAGTTCCTAGCCAGAGAGAACGCCATCAAGGTCATCGAGTGTAACCTTCGCGCTTCCAGAAGCTTCCCGTTCGTGTCCAAGGTTCTGAAGATCGATTTCATCGAGCTTGCCACCAAGGTCATGCTGGGACTTCATCCAGCCGCCCCACAAAAGAGTGCCTTCGATCTTGACTATGTAGGTGTCAAGTCCTCACAGTTCTCCTTCGCGAGGCTTGAGGAGGCTGACCCGATGCTCGGCGTGGACATGTCCTCGACCGGTGAGGTAGGCTGCCTTGGCGATGACTTGAACGAGGCTCTGCTCAAGTCCGTCCTGTCTGTCGGACAGAGGATACCGGAAAGGAGGATCCTTCTTTCGACCGGTGATCCTCTCCAGAAGGCGGACATGCTGGGAGCCTGCCGTCTTTTGGTCGATAAAGGCTATGAGCTTTATGCTACCGGCGGCACCTACAAGTACCTTGTGGAGAACAGTGTTCCTGCCACGAAGGTTCTCTGGCCAAGCGAATGTGACAACCCTAACTTCAAGGGAAGGTTTAAGCCGGCGCTGGAAATAATTCAGAACAAAGAGATTGACATGGTGATCAACATTCCGAAAAACTTCTCCGAGCTGGAGTTGTCGAACGGCTACCAGATCAGAAGAGCGGCCATCGACTTCAACGTCACCCTCTTCACCAACGCCCGTCTCGCCACCGCCTTCATCCGCGCCTTCTGCTCCACCAGCGTGAACGACATCCACATCAAGTCCTGGGATCAGTATTGATTCATGTTTGATTCATGTTTTGATTCTACAGAATGGCAGTCGCCTCCGGCGATCCTCCCCGCAAATGCGGGTCCCTTCCCTCTTCGGGAGCCAAAGTCGCCGGAGGCGACTGCCATTCTGTAGGATAGGTGCATTACTTTTAGCGGAATGTTTGGTGCGGCAGACTATGGCCGCCCGTGGCCATATGAACGGGTGGCCCGCCGTAGGCGGGACGGGATGGAGCGCGCAGCGCGGAAGTCTGCCGCATCAAATATTCCGCTATGGAAACAATTCAAAAAAACAAAAGGCGACTGAAGATATTCAATCGCCTTTATTCATATATTCCTTAATCTATTAGAACGAGTCGTAGAATTTGGCGTCACGAGGGGTGACCTTGTTCATGTTCTCAAGGAGCATGTCATTGGTCTTGTACTCGTCCATCAGCTGAAGCATGAAATTCATCGCTTCGGTAGGATTCATGTCAGCGAGCAGCTTGCGCAGGATCCAGATCCTGTTGGCCGCCTCACGGCTGTAAAGGAGATCGTCACGGCGGGTGCTGGAAAGAACCACGTTCACGGCAGGGAAGATACGCCTGTTGGCCAAGGTCCTGTCAAGCTGAAGCTCCATGTTGCCGGTACCCTTGAACTCCTCGAAGATGACATCATCCATCTTGGAGCCGGTCTCCGTCAACGCCGTGGCAAGAATCGTCAGCGAACCGCCACCCTCGATGTTACGCGCCGCACCGAAGAAACGCTTAGGCTTCTGGAGCGCGTTAGCGTCCACACCACCGGTCAGAACCTTGCCGGAAGCCGGCTGCACGGTGTTGTACGCACGGGCCAGACGAGTGATCGAGTCAAGAAGGATCACAACATCGTGACCGCACTCCACCAGTCTGCGAGCCTTCTCCAGAACCATATTCGCAACCTTCACGTGCCTTTCCGCCGGCTCGTCGAAAGTCGAGGCCACAACCTCGGCCTTCACGCTGCGGCTCATGTCCGTCACCTCCTCAGGACGCTCGTCAATCAGAAGCACGATCTCGTAGACCTCAGGATGATTGTCCGCGATGGCGTTGGCTATGGACTTCAGGAGCATGGTCTTACCGGTCTTCGGCTGTGACACGATCAGACCGCGCTGACCCTTGCCTATAGGAGTGAACATGTCCACGATACGGCAGGACGGGTCACTCTGGTGACCATGACCGAGAAGGTTGAACTTCTCCTCCGGGAACAGCGGAGTAAGGAAATCGAACGGAACCCTGTCACGGATGTAGTCCGGAGTGCGACCGTTGATGAAGTTGATCTTCACGAGAGGGAAGTACTTGTCACCCTCCTTAGGAGGACGGATCTCACCTGTCACGGTGTCGCCTGACTTAAGGGCGTTGTTCTTTATCTGGCTCTGGCTGACATAGATGTCGTCCGGAGAGTTCAGGTAGTTGTAGTCGGAAGAGCGGAGGAAACCATAGCCGTCAGGCATGATCTCGAGAACACCCGTCGCCTCGACCGTACCCTCGAACTCAATCTCGGGAGTCCTTGCCCTCTGGTTAGGATTCTGGAAATTCTGCGGTTTCTGCTGGGCGTTCGGATTCTGACCCTGGAACTTATTCTTCTGTTTCTTGCGGTTCACATCAGTCTGGGCCGCCGGATCATCCTTCAGATCATCGAACAACTGATGGATGAACTCCTTGCCATTCACAGGCTTGTCGGAGGCCTCGTCAGCCGCGGCCTCGGGAGAGACAACCTGTCCTTCCACGGCAGCGCCTTCAGCCGGAACCTGCTCAGCGATTTTTTCCTCAGCCTTCGCCTTGACAGCCACATTCTTCTCGGCAGCCTTGTCCTGCTCCGGGGTCTCGGCAGCAGACTTCGGCTTGCGCCCGCGCTTCTTAGGAGCCGGCTTGGCCTCCTGCTCCTGAACAGGATTCTCCTCTTTCACTACCTCCTTGCGCTCCGGCTTGACCTCTTTCTCCTTCTTGGCCGGAGCCTGTTTCTCCTCGGCCTTCTTCTCTTCCTTGACAGCCGGTTTGGCCTGTTCCGGAAGATTGCTCTTGCGCGGTCTGCCACGCTTGCCCTTAGGTTTCTCTATCGGTTCCTGCGAAGCGGCAGTAGCCTGGGCATCCAATATCGCATAAGACAGATTCTCGTCTGTCAATTTCTTAATGTTCTTGATCTGAAGCCCTTCTGCTATCGTTTCAAGTTGCTCTCTACCCATCTGAGAGAGTTCAAATAATTTGTAAGGCATAAAATTAAAATGATTCCGGACATACGTTCCGGACTGTTTTTCAGAAATGTTTGTGGATAAAGCCATTAGGCGGTACCTAATTTTCGGCACGCAAATATAGGGTTTTTATTGTAATAATCCAAACTATTTGTCCCAATAACTCGTGCTTTTCTTAAACCTGAGCAGATCGGCAAGCGCCGCCGCGTTCGCCGAGATCAGGAATGAATATGACTGGTACATTCCCGAAGGCACCCAGGACACCGAGATGTTGAAACAATGCAGGTCGTATCTGAAAGAGAACTGCGTGGTAGTCATCTTCATGGCCGTGAAATCCCAACCGGACTGAGCCTGGACGGACATTTTAGGAGTCAGCTGAATGTTTCCCTGGACACCGAGCGTCTGCGTGTAGTTGTCCTTTTTCCGGAGCTGGTCATTGATGAACTCGTAGGTGCGGTTCATCGAGAAGTTATAGTTGAAGTTGACGCTCCACGGCACGTTAGGGTTGGTGTAGTACAGCCAGCCTCCGGGAATATATTCACCGGTGATCGGGTGGTAGTATATTCTTCTGTAATAGTCCGCAGCGTTGCCGGAATCGCCGCCGCCGCTCTTCGAGCCGTCGTTGCCCTTGACGGTTCCTTTGCCAGACAATGAATATGACAGCGAACCGCTCACGTTGGTCAGCCTGAGAGGGACGCCGGTCTCCAAGATGTTGTACCTGTTGATCCTCTTTCCCTTCCCGTCAATCGCGTAAGGATCGAAGTTCATGTTGCCGTTGATTCCAAGCTTGCCGAAGACGGAGGTGGACATCGAGACTCCCACGTTATTCATCTTCAATGAGTCAGCAAGGAAATTGTAGCCCGTGGTGAGATTCAGCTGGTCGAGGATCTTCACCTTCTTTGTCCCGGTGCCGGTCGTGTCCTTCATGTCCCTGACCTTGGCCTCAAGGTTGTTGCCGATCGAGAGGCTCATGGTCGCGGACTTTCCCTTTCCAGGCGCGGAGTTGATCTGCCCCTGGTAGATGTTGTAGTCGTATGACTTCTGGACTCCGAGAGTGTCCACATAGTTGAGCGTACGCCATCCGTTGAACGCCTTGCCTTTCTCCGGACTGAAGCTCATGCTGACACTCGGTGAGATCACGTGCCTTACGGCCTGTACTTTGTGGAACTTGCCGAAATCATACATACCGTACAGCCGGGTGCTCATCGAGACTGATCCGGAATAGTTGTGTGTGGTCCCGAAATGGCCGAACTGCTTTCCCATCTCCATCTTCACGCTGTTGGTCTCGCGGTCGAAATAGGCCTCGCTCTTGCGGAAGAACCAGTTCATGCCGTAGCTCACGCTCGGAGCGACATTAAGGTACTTCAAAAGGGTGAAATCCGGAAGCTTGATGGAGAAGTTGTGGGTCATGCCGTTCTGGAACTTGTCCAGGAAACCAGGCTCGCCGAACTCCGACGCCTTGAAATTGATCTTGTTCTGCAGGGACGTGTTGTAGCCCAGCGCGAATTTCTCGTAGATGCGTTCCTTGCCGACCCTGTTCTTTATCTTGAACGGGTAGAAAGTCGACACCGAGAAAGTAATGTTAGGAAGCGTGAATGAATATGAGCTGTCCCTTGAGTTCTGGCTATGCAGCGCGTTCACCGAAAGGTTGAACTTGCCGTTCCAGTTCTTGGAATACGAGATGGATGAGGAGATCTGGTTCTGGAGCGCCTCTGACACGGAATGCGAGTTGTAGCGGCTGTTGGACGGGCTGGAAAAGTTCACCGAGGCGGAGAACGATGTCCCGGGATGTGCCTTGGAATCCTGCGAGTGAGACCATCTCACACCGAAGTTCTTGCTCTGGAAGAAGTCCGTGCTGCCTTTCTCGCCGGTCTGGTCGACCGAGTAGTTGATGGCCAGGTTGCCGTTGAACTTGTACTTGACCATGTACCTTGAGTTAAGGTTGGCCGCCCAGGAACCCAATGTGTAGTAGTCGCCGGTAAGGGACATGTCGAAGTAGTCGCCGAGAACGAAGTACATTCCCGCGTCCCGGAGATAGAAACCACGGGCGTTCTCCTCTCCGAAGGACGGCATAAGAAGTCCCGTCGCCCTGTCCGGACGCTTCGGGATGAATCCGAACGGGATGCCGATCGGAAGGTCAACATCCTCGACCACAAGATGCGCCGGGCCGAAGACCGTCTTCTGGGAAGGCTTTGTCACCACCTTGGCGGAGGACAGTTTAAGATAGTAGTGGGGATGCTCAAGATCGCAGACTGTGTACTTTCCCTTGGTGATGTTGATGGATCTGTCCGGCATCATCTTGATGTTCTTTCCGTGAAGTATGCCGTCATCCTCCCTGGTGATCATGTTGGTGATCCTGGCCTTTCTCGTGTTGAAATTGTAGCGGATCTCCTCCATGCTGAAAGTCTGCTTGCCCTGCGTCATCTCCGGCTGCCCCTTCCACTCGCGGGAAAGACTGTCGTAAGTGCCTCTGGCATAGACCGTCCCCGTGGCCATGTCATATTCCATGTAGTCTGCCTTCAGCTTGATGTTCTCATAGGAGACTTCAACCTCGCCCCAGTAGTACATCTTGCGCTGGCCGTTGGAGAAATCCTGCCGGATGGAATCCTTCGCTCCCGAG
>Ga0129313_1000359_pt1 | contig 41509 bp, 27 predicted proteins | sample O1105metagenome_FD_94436 | JGI IMG/M metagenome (GOLD analysis project Ga0129313, IMG submission 94436) | Orangutan group fecal microbial communities from fecal samples from Wisconsin, USA - O1105 metagenome | ecosystem: Host-associated > Mammals > Digestive system > Large intestine > Fecal...
CTCCCCGCAGTGCGGGGAGATGTCACGCAGTGACAGAGGGGCGCGCCTCCGTCAGAGGAACCTTTCCTCAGAAAGGTTTCCCCCATAATTAACTGTAAGCTTCTATATAAGTGTTGCGGTTACCCCTTCTTTTTTGGCTTATAAGACAGAACAGCAAGCTGTCCTGTGTTTGTACTGCCCGTTACACTGAGCAGAACAGATTATCTTTTGAATTTAAGAGCAAAGCCTAATCCGATTAAGAGAATGAGAGCCGACGCACCAAGCAGGATATATGCTGTGGTATTGTTTTCTTCGGGAGCTCCGTTCATGGGTGAAAAGCTGCCCATATCAGGTCTTTCGCCGCCTCTTGACTTATTTTCATTCTGAGGAGCGGAACTGCTGTTTTCATCAGCATTCGGAGCAGGCTTTTCCACGTTTTCAGTGCCTTTTTCAGCTTCTGTGACCTTTTCCGTCTCGGAGCTGTCTGCGTCCTCATCACTTGTTTTTTCGGTATCTCCGAAAGACGGAGCGCCGTCGGGCATATTATTCGGATCAAAGTCACCGGGCATTTCGCCGTCAAAGCCCTGTGGTGGCTGACCGCCGAAATCAGGCATATTGCTGGGATCAAAGTCGTCGGGCATTTCTCCGCCGAAGCCCTGTGGTGGCTGTCCGCCGAAGTCGGGCTTCTCGCCGTTTCCGTGCTGAGGTTTGCCGCTGCGGCTTGAACTGTCCTCATTTGCAAGTGGCTGGATATTGCTCAGCATCTTTACGGAGAAAGATGAAGTATTTGAAGTCTGTACTATCTCGGAATTATCAGTTTCCTTTGAAGTATCAGATGTATCTGCCTTTTTTGAGCTGTTATTTCTGTCGAAACCGCCTTTCTGACCACCGCCGAATCCGCCTTTTCCGCCGCCCATGGAGCCCATATCAGAGGTGTTCAGACCGTCTGTGTCAATGAGTGCGGAGTTGTCCTCTTTCTGTCCCTCTGTAGTAGACGGGATAGTGCCGTCGAGCTGTCCGCTGACGCTCTCTGCGCGGAGAGTGCAGAACTTGCTGATAGCTTCAACGCCTGTTTTGAACTCGTCGTAGGTGCAGAATTTTGTGGGATCTTTTTCAACGTATTTGTCGATAAGCTCTGCGGTATCTGCCACAAGCTTTTCAAAATCCACGCTGTCAAGGAACTCGTTGAAAAGCTGATGATACTGCTCGGTGTATTCCTCATTATCGAATATCCAAGCGATCATAGGTCTGTCGCTCATGCCGTTTGAAACAGGAGTATCAATAGGCGAATTAACGGAAGATGATGCGTTTCCGCCCATGAATGAGCCGTAAGCAAGGTTGTAGTCCCACGGTATCATTGAGAGCTGACCGTCTTCCTCGTAGAGGTAGTAGTTGTGTATCATCTGACCTGTGTAGCTGTCTCCGTTTACAAGGAAATCATGGACTACAAAGTAGCGGATTACTTCCTCGATATCAACGGTGTTTTCAAGGTCTGACTGCTCCGAAAGAGCTTTCAGTGAGCTGATAAGGCGCTTTTTATCTGCCTTATCGACAGCAGTTTTTGCATTATTGAAGATGTTGGAATAGCTGTCGATATCGTCATCGGTATATTTAAGCTTTACATCGTCGCTTCCCATACCGAAGCCGCCGCCGAATCCGCCTTTTCCGTTCATGTCAGGCATCTGACCGCCGCCGAAGTCGGGCTTTTCGCCGTTCTCGCCGAACATCTTTGAGGGATCGAAATCACCGAAGTCCTCGGGCATATTTTCGGGATCAAAATCCGTCATATCGCCGCCGAAATCAGGCATTTCACCGCCGAAGTCAGGCATTCCTCCGCCGAAATCGGGAGGAGTGAACTGCTTGTTGTTATCATTTGATTTTTCAGAGCTTTCTGTATCTTCTTCGCTCTCTTTATCCATATAATTCCCCATACTAAAGTCCTTGCCGTTGCCGCGTCCGCCGCCGAAGCTCATAGCGTCCGGCTTGTAGAGGTCGCCGTAATTGCTGCCGTAGTTTCTTTCAAGGAATGACTCCTCGATAGCTTCAACAGCAAGATACAGTCCCCAGTCCTCGCCGTTCACCGTGATATAGGCATAGCTGCAAAGGGGAGCGTCCACGCCGAAATCATACATCAGCGTATACGCAAGGTAGTCCTTCATGTAGGTGTTATCCTGAATGATATTGTTCAGGCACAGCTTGTCAAGACCGTGATAGGTCTTGCCGTTTTCGTACTGGTCAAACTCTATCTTGAAGCTGTAGCGGCTGCTGTCCATATTCTTTACGGAGCTGAGGGAAGTATTGCCCTTTGCTCTGATACCGACATTTTTCACAACTTCGCCGTCGATAACAAGGTTGCAGGCGGAGTATTCCTCGCTCTCACAGCCCTCTATGAAGCCATCCCAGTCGTTCATGACTATGTCAATGGTATGCACCTTTGAGCGGTCAAACAGGCGTTCCTCATAGCCTATGGCATGAGCCGTCGTTTTTATGCCCAGCGTCTGGCTATTGCAGAAGATAAAGGCTATAACAAGAGTAATGGCAGTGATAATAATGCATATCCTGTCTATTTTTTTATGTGCTGACATCAAATCACACCCTTATCCCATGTAGTCGCCGTTGTAGCTAACAAGAACAGCACTGCTGACACCCTCCATATCTGCAAGGGTATTGACGAAATCAGTGTTGTCGTCCTTGAGGCGTATCTCCATATTAAGCTCAACGGAGCCCTTCTGAGCGGTCTTGCTCTTGACTACGCATCTTTCGGTCTTGCCGTCAAGGAAAGCCTTAGCCTTTGTCTCGCTGTCGTGACCGTCACAGCGTACAACTACGATGTATGGGTTCTTGCTTGCCTTGCGGTTTACGAAAACCAGCAGGATAACGCCAATGATAACGCTGCCGATAACTGCAAGAGGTATCATGCCTGCCGCAAGAACGATACCGACTGCGATAGACCAGAACAGGAATGCGATATCAAGAGGTTCCTTTATGGCTGTACGGAAACGTACGATAGAAAGTGCGCCCACCATACCGAGCGAAAGAACGACATTGCTTGTAACTGCGAGGATAACTACTGTGGTTATCATTGTAAGTGCAACGAGTGTAGTGCCGAAGCTTGCGGAGTACATAACTCCCGAATAGGTCTTTTTGTAAACGAGGAAGATGAACATTCCCAGACCGAATGCAAGAAGCAGGGCTACTGCCATATCAAGAATGCTGACGCTGGTCACATTCTCTATAAAATTAGACTTGAAAATATCACTGAAACTCATAATAAAAACTCCTCTTTATCCGTAGATTCTACAGGCTGCATATTTTGAAAAAGCTCCCTCACGCCTGTCTGAGAGGGAAACTGCGTCTCTGATTATATCGGGAAGAAAACCGTCCCACTTGACTTCAAGAACGATAGAATCCGAAACGGGGACTGTCACACAGTCGGGGCTGAGAAAATCCGTACACCGCAGACCGCTCCGCACATTGTAATCGAGTGTCACGCGGACGTTTCCTGCGGGATAGATGAATGGCTCTCTTGTGTAGTCCACTATAGTTTTGGGAGCTATCCCCTCAGTTGTCATCTTGGTGTATAATTCCCGTATAAGGGGATACTGCGAATCTATCATCCATTTAGTATCACCGTCAACTATGCTCTGAGCCTGCTGTGCTGTCAGCGGTGCGCTCTGCTTGTTGCCGAGGTGGTCTATCTTGCTTTTCTTTTCAAGATGAATGACAGAGGTATCGCCGTTGTAGTATCTGATACGGAACTTTTCACGGCGGTTCATGCCGTTTATCTTTTCCATGAGCGCCTTGTCTGCAAGATTATCGAAGTAGAGACTGCGGATAAAGTATTTTCCGTCTATGGCGTGGGGATCATGATATGCTACAGCGCTGAGTCTGTGGCGTATCGTTATCATGTCGGAGTAGTTTATCTCATGCTTTATTTCATGTCTGAGATCCATAGTTTCACCTCTTTTCGTTGGTATAGGTGCGCACACAGCAAAGAATGGGCGATTTAGTCTGTGTGCGCTTATCCTATGCTTTAATTATATCTGTGAACGCTGAATTGACACTGAAAAACAGCTGAAACAAAGTGAAAGTTGAGTGAAATAAATGAAAAAGCTTGTGTTTTCAGCTTGTATTCAGCTCTGTGTTGTATTATAATTAATGTAGGGAACGCCGCCTCGGCGTTACGTGCGTATATATTATGTGAAGAAAGGGGAATCACATATGAAGATACTCATTATAGAAGACGAAAAGGTGCTTGCTGATTCGCTGAAGCTTATGCTTGAGGCAAAGGGCTTTGAAGCAGAGGCTGTTTACGACGGTGAAAGCGGCGAACAGTATGCAATGCTGAATATTTACGACCTGATAATCCTTGATATCATGCTTCCGAAAAAGAACGGCTATGAGGTGGCAAAGGCTGTCCGCGCAAAGCGCAATGCCACGCCTATTTTAATGCTGACGGCAAAATCAGACGTTGATGACAAGGTTCAGGGGCTTGACGCAGGTGCGGACTATTACCTCACTAAGCCCTTTGACGCAAGGGAGCTCCTCGCCTGCGTAAATGCGCTTCTCCGCAGACAGGGCTCGCAGGTCAACGAGCTTACCTTCGGCAACACGCGCCTTGATATGGAGTCGGCTTCGCTGATATGCGGCGAGAATAACGTGAGACTTTCCGCAAGAGAGTTTGAAGTCATGCGAATGCTTATGGTCTCGGGAGAAAAACACATCTCAAAGGAGACCTTGCTCACAAAGGTGTGGGGATATGATTCAGATGCTGTGGAGAACCACGTTGAGGCATATGTGAGCTTCCTGCGGAAAAAGCTCATAAGTATCGGCTCGGATGTCCGTATCGAAGCCATGCGTCGGCTGGGCTATCATCTGGAGTGTGATGAAAAATGCTGAAGCGGCTGAGGATAAAATTCATTGCGGTCATAATGAGCATAGTAACCGTTCTGTTTGTCGTGATATTCGGACTTGTACTGCACTTTACAATGCAGAATATGGAACGCGAGAGCGTACAGATGATGAGAACTATGTCGTTCCGTCCGCCTTCGGACGGAGCGTCTATGCATAAGCCCGACAAAAAGCCCGATAATATAAGGCTGCCGTTTTTTACGGTGGATATCACCCGTGACGGCGAGATAACTGCTTACGGCGGAGAGTATTTCGACCTTACGGATAAGGAAATGCTTGAGAAGCTTGTTGATACCGTCAATGAAAGAAAAAAGGAAACGGGCATATTGCATGAATATGGTCTGAGATACCTGAAAAAGGACATGGGGCGCATAAAAGCAATAGTTTTTGCGGATATTTCCAGCGAAAAAGCCATGATAAAGGGACTTATCACCAACATGGTCGTGATAGGTCTGATAGGATATGCGGTGTTCTTCCTCATAAGCCTGCTGCTGGCAAAATGGGTGACAAAGCCTGTTGAAAAGACATGGAACGAGCAGAAACAGTTCATTGCGGACGCTTCCCACGAACTGAAAACTCCGCTGACTGTCATAATGACAAATGCGGAGATGATGAGCGATAAGAGCTACTCGGAAAGTGCAAGGGACGGCTTTACAAAAAATATCCTCTCAACCTCAAAGCGTATGAGAGGACTGGTGGAGAGCCTGCTTGAGCTTGCAAGGCTTGACAATAACAGGGCTCAGATAAAGCTTGCCGAGGTCGACCTCAGCAAGCTGGTAAACGATAGTATACTGCCGTTTGAGCCGCTTTTTTATGAGAATGGTTTTGAACTGTCATCGGATATCGACAATGATGTCAAGGTCAGCGCCGACAAGGACAAGCTGAGACAGGTGGTGAATATCCTGCTTGACAATGCGCTGAAGTACTCAGATCCTGCCGACAAAGTCACCGTGGAGCTGAAACAACGCGGTTCTGAGTGTATCCTGTCGGTATCAGGTCTCGGAACTCCGCTTACAAAGGAAGAATGCGAGGATATATTCAAGCGCTTCTACCGCGTGGATCAGGCAAGAAACGACGGACAGAGCTACGGTCTCGGACTGTCTATCGCCGACAGCATTATCAAGGAGCATAACGGAAAGATATGGGCTGAGAGCGAGAACGGATACAATATCTTCTATGTTTCTCTGCCTGTTTAACAGTAATGTGTCAAATGCCAAGAGCATCTATGAGGTCGTGCAATAGAAGAGGCTTACACAGACAACGATTCTGCAAAGCTCAGAAAGCTCTGCTCATATAACAAAAAATGCCTGCACTGGTTATACGGTGCAGGTTCTTTTTTGTTATTTAGCATTCATAGCATAAGCGGCTATGAATGCTTTTTACGCTGCGTTGTGTGAAAGAGCAAAGCCGTCAGCTTTTTTGTGCTCTTTCCAGCGCCTTTATAACGTTTTTGTGAGCAGGGAAACGCTTGTTTCTCGGGTAGTCTTTTTTGTATTGTTCAAGGACCGCTTCAGCATCCTTAGCCGAAAGCATTTCCGCCAGCTCCGGTGTCAGACTGTGCACTGCATTCATGGGCATGACAGCACTCGAAGGCTGCTCCTCATTGCAGGGGGCACGATAGATAAGCTCCAGCACACTGCGTATTTCCTCAGAGGAAGGCTTTTCCTCAGCAAAGGCTTTCAGCAGCTTTTCAAGCTCCTCGTAAAAACGTTCATGACAGGGATCGTCGGCGAGTTTCTTTCCCATTCCGAAAAGCCCGTCCCACGCTTTTCTGTCACTTTCAAGCCTTGTTACCTGCGCAGTGTACTCCTCATAGACAGCGCAAACTTCGTCAAGTATCACTTTTACTTGTTTTTGAAGTCATCATCATCAAAGCTGCCTTTTCTGATGTGAGATGCGGTAAAATCGCAGTAAAAACGGTAAATGGAATAGCCTGCGATCGCCAGAGCAGCTAAAATGAATAACGCACTGAATGTCCATGCTGTAGCCATGTCCATGGTAGTATCCTTGTTGGTCATCAGCTTTATGGCGAGATAACCGAAGTATACTGCAACTACTACGCGGAGCACGGCTGATATCTTTGCCTTCTGACGTTTAACTGCGTTGAGTTTTGATGTGTTCATGATTTTCTCCCTTTCTGTTTTATAAACTTCGGCTCGGGAGCGCTTTGCCCCGAGCCGTATATGGTATCAGTTTAACCTGCTTTACCAGTCTTTTTGTTGGATACAACGTCAAAGATAACAGCTACAAGAAGAACTGCACCCTTGACTACGTACTGCCAGTTGTTGTCAAGTCCCTTGATAGACATACCCTGATTGATAACACCGAGGAGGATAGCTCCGACTACAACGCCGCCGACAGTACCGCTTCCGCCGTATGCAGAAGCTCCGCCGATGAAGCATGAGCCGATAGCGTCCATTTCAAATGAGTTACCTGTATCGCCGTTTATAGAACCGATACGTGCTCCGATAAGAAGTCCCGAAAGACCTGCAAGGAGCGACATTGAGGTATAAGCTAAGAAGTAGACCTTGTTTGTGTTGATACCTGAAAGCTTTGTAGCCTTTTCGTTTCCGCCGACTGCATAGAAGTAGCGTCCGAAGGCTGTCTTTGAGGTGATGAATGCATAGATGAATACTATGGCAAGTACCCACAGAGCCATTACAGGGATACCCTTGTAATGTGCGAGCTTCCATGAATAAGCGATGATCAGCAGGTCGATGACAGCTATCTTAGCGAACTGCGATACAGCAGAAGCCTGCTTGTAGCCCTTCTTTGCCTTCTTTATGCGGTTGAATACAGTAACTGCCACCAGTATGCAGGCAACAGCTATACCTGCGATGAATGCCGACCACTTGATATCATTGTCAAGCCCCGGTATCTCGATATATGAAGCAAATGTCTTGAGGAAGGTCTCATCGTTGATAGCAATAGTCTTGGACTCGAGTATCGCACGTCCGATACCTCTGAACAGGAACATTCCCGCGAGAGTACAGATAAACGGCGGTATATGGATATATCCTATCCAGAAGCCCTGCCACATACCTATCAGTATCGAGAGCAGCAGACACAAGCCTATTACAAGATATGCGTTCATATGGTGTTTTGACATCATCTGGGCGGCTATAGCGCCTATGAGGCAGACTGTAGAGCCTACCGAAAGGTCGATGTTACCGCCTGTAAGTATACATAAAAGCATACCGCACGCCATTACCAGCACGTATGCATTCTGGAGCAGAAGGTTTGACATATTCTGCGCAAGCAGGAGCTTGCCCTCTGTCCATAATGAAAAGAATATGAATACCACGACCAATGCAATGACCATGGTGTATTTCTTGATGAATGTTTTGACGTTCATATTATACTCCTTCGATCATTTATTTTTTATCGGACTGAAGGATAGCCGCCATGATCTTTTCCTGCGTTGCTTCCGCAGCAGGCATCTCTGCGACCATTTTTCCCTCGTTCATAACGTAGATACGGTCGCACATACCCAGAAGCTCAGGCATTTCCGATGATATCATTACCACGGATTTCCCCTGTGCCACAAGGTCGTTCATTATACAGTATATCTCATACTTTGCACCTACGTCAATACCTCTTGTGGGCTCATCGAGAATGAGCACCTCAGGATCAGCGAACATCCACTTTGAAAGCAGTACCTTCTGCTGATTTCCGCCCGAGAGATTTCCCACAGCCTGCTGTACAGAAGGAGTCTTTGTTCTGAGCTTTTCCCGGTATTCTTCTGCCACAGCGTTTTCCTTGTCAATATTTATGATTCCCTTGCTGCAAACCTTTTCAAGGCGCGACATTGTTGTATTCTTTGCAATGCTGTCCGCGAGGATAAGTCCGTTGCCCTTTCTGTCCTCGGTAACATATGCAAGACCTGCCCTGATAGCGTCATGGACGTTTTTCAGTTCCTTCTGTTCGCCGTCTATCTTCAGATTTCCGCTGATGTCAGAGCCGTATGATCTGCCGAATATGGACATGGCAAGCTCTGTACGTCCTGCGCCCTGAAGTCCCGAGAATCCGACTATCTCGCCGCGGTGAACGTTGAACGATACGTTGTCGACTACCTTTTTCTCGGTATAGAGCGGGTGGTGAACTGTCCAGCCGCTTACCTCCATGCCGACCTTGTCGCTTATATTATGCTCGCGGGAAGGGTAACGGTCGCTGAGCTCACGTCCTACCATACCGCTGATGATACGTGCCTCGTCGATATTATGGTCTGCGTTGTCGATAGTTTCGATAGTTGCACCGTCACGGATAACAGTTATCTTATCGGCAACGTATGATATCTCGTTGAGCTTATGGGAAATAATGATAGAAGTCATGCCCTTCTGCTTGAAGCTTATGAGCAGATCAAGGAGCATCTTGGAGTCCTCTTCGTTCAGCGACGAAGTAGGCTCGTCGAGGATAAGCAGCTTAACGTCCTTGCTGAGAGCCTTTGCTATCTCAACAAGCTGCTGTTTGCCTGTACCGATATCCTTGATAAGAGTAGTTGCCTCTTCCTTCAAGCCTACCTGCTGCATATGCTCGGTTGCCTCATGGTAGGTCTTATCCCAGTCTATGCCGAAAAGTCCCTTGCGCTCATTTCCGAGAAACATATTCTCGCCTATAGAAAGCTCGGGTATGAGAGCAAGCTCCTGATGAATGATAACTATGCCTTTTTCCTCGCTGTCGTGCAGTGTCTTGAATCTGCATTCATCGCCGTTGTAGATGATATCACCTGTATACGAACCGAAAGGATAGGTTCCGCTGAGTACATTCATAAGGGTGGATTTACCGGCGCCGTTTTCGCCTACGAGAGCGTGTATCTCACCTGGCTTGACTTGCAGATTAACGTTATCGAGAGCCTTTACACCGGGGAATTCCTTTGTTATGTTTTTCATTTCGAGAATATATTCTGCCAAGTATATCCCTCCTTTATCCTGTTTGTCATATTGTGCCGAATATGCCTGAATATTCAGAAAAGGGCAGGCAGAGCCCGCCCTTTTACAGACAATATAGCAGTATTATTCGTCATCAAGTGGTCTTAGCTGTTGACTCAAGATACTTGTTGTCGCTGTCCCACTTATAGAGACCTGTATCTACGAGAACATCGAGCTTATCCTTTGTGATAACATAAGGAACGAGGAGGTATGAAGGAACTACCTTTACACCGTTGTTGTAAGACTCTGTATCGTATGTAGCCTCAGCAGAAAGTGAGCTTACAAGACCTGCGTCAGGAGTCTGACCTGAAAGGATAGCCTTGGAAACTTCGAGAGTTGCAGCTGCCTCGTCATTTACGTTCTTGTAAACTGTCATTGACTGCTTGCCGTCAACGATGTTCTTGAGGTTAGCGATATCGCCGTCCTGACCTGTTACGATAGGAGTATTCTTACCGCTGTAGTCAGAAGAGATAGCCTGAGCTACACCAAGAGCTGTTGAGTCGTTGGAGCAGAGTGCAACGTCGAGCTGTGCGCTTGTGTAGTAAGAAGCAAGAGTGTTCTGCATATTCTCAAGAGCCTTGTCTGTTGACCAGCTGTCTGTAGCAACCTGCTCGAACTTGGTCTTGCCCGACGGGATCTTGAGCTTGCCTGCGTCGATATATTCCTTGAGAGCGTCGTAAGCGCCGTTGAAGAAGTAGCCTGCGTTATTATCAGCAGGATCGCCTGCGGTGAATTCGATATTGAAAGGACCGTCGCTGTTCTTGAGGTCAAGAGCGTCGATAACGTATTCGCCCTGAAGCTTGCCGACTGTGTAGTTATCGAATGAAACGTAATATGAAACTGCGTCTGTGTTCATGATAAGACGGTCGTAAGCAATTACAGAGATACCTGCGTCCTTAGCGTCGGCAAGAGTCTGAGAGAGAGTATTGCCGTCTATAGCAGCGATAAGGAGAAGGTCTACCTTATCAGCGATCATGCCCTGGATATCATTGTTCTGCTGGTTTGTATCGTTGTCTGAATACTTCAGCTCAACCTTGTAGCCAGCCTCCTCGAACTGTGCCTTGAGGTATTCGCCGTCACGGTTCCAGCGCTCGAGAGACTTTGTAGGCATAGCGATACCAACAGTCTTTCCGCCGCTGCTTGAAGAATCATCTGTCTTTGAAGATGAATCATCGGCAGGTTTAGCGTCTGTTTTGGATTCAGTGTTTGAGTTTGTGTTTGCACCGGTGCCGTTGTCGGAAGAAGATGATGTTCCGCCGCATGAAGCGAGTGTGCCTACCATCACCAGTGTAGAGAGTACTGCAAGAAACTTTTTCATGATAAAATCCTCCTTTAAAAAATTGTATAGTGAAAAAATTGTTGCCTTATGTTAAATTAAATTTGTAAAGAAATTGTTGCCTTACATTATATTATAACAAACGCTTATGTTAACATTTTACACAGGTTTACTGCTCATGTCAATAGATTATCTGGCTGTTTCGTGTGTTTTATCAAAAACTTTGGCGTATTGTATAAGCCTGTCTGCTTTAATATGTATAAAATGACAATTACTCCAATAACAAGCGATACTCAAATTATAGTTTTGGTAAAGACAGGTGACAAATACTGTGAAAAGATTTGATACTGCGACAAAGAAGTTGTAAAAAAGTCTTCTGAGCTTTGTGCAGACAATGAATAAAGGCGGGGGAGACCGCCTTTATTTGTATCAGTTTTAGTATTTCAGCTTTGCTCTGACGGTTATCCTGTTTCTTCCGCTGAGTGTGCAGGTGAACAGCGTCATATCCCATGGGGAGTTTTCTTTGCTGAGCATTTCATCAGCATTGCTGCCGTGTATCTCCTCAATGCTTATTATGCTGTAATGAAAAGCCCTGCCTCCGCAATCGGTGAACACTATTTCAGCGCCGTCTGAAAGGCTGCCCAGCTTACCGAAGTGACTGCCGTAGTTATGTGCAGCTATGACGATGTCGCTGCTGTCGGTACTGCCGCTGTATCTGCAAGGTGCGATATCAAGGGCTTTGTAGCTGAAATCATTTATTACGGGCAGCTCAAGACCGAGCTCTGCTATGGTGAGGTATCCGCAGTAGCCCGTATTGTCAATGCTGACAGTGGGCATTTCAGTCTTGGCAGGCTCTTCGTATTGAGCGAAAAGGTCGTCTTCAGTGCTTTCGGCAGCGGTGGGCTTTGCAGTGCTTACGATAGCGTTTTTCAGCTCTGAAAGTGAAGCCTGTGAGCGTTTGGCTGCTGTTCTGCTCTCGGTAATATTGAAAATGCACAGGCACATAGCTGCAAAGATCAATGCTGCACCTGAAACGAAGCAAAGCTTTCGGAATTTACTTCTCATCGCCGTTTTTCTTCCTTGTGAGCAGACCTATGCAGATGAGCGTTATTCCGCCAAGTGCAAGAGGCAATACAGGCCACCAGAGCTGTCCTGTCTGCGGAAGTCCCGAGCCTGTAGTTGTTGCAGCTGCTGATGTTGATGTGCTGATAGTGGAAGTGGTGACAGCAGCAGTTGTTTTAGTGTATTCTCCGCCGTCTATAAAAATGTCAGGAGCATAGGAGTTCTTGATGAGGAACTGCTTTGAGTTGTAATCCACAAGAACTGCATATTTTACAGGGATACTGCGCTCGACTACGCGCCATTCGGCGTCGAGGTCAAGTGTATTCCAGCGGTGCTGCCAGTTTGAGGCTTCGTCGAGGACTACAGTATCGTATAGCTCGCCGTCCTTGAAGAGGTCTACCGTTACATTTACGGGACGCGCCTTGAATGAGTCATCATTGTCCGCCCATACCTTTTTCACGGTGTAGCTGCTGACCTGTCCATGAAAAGTTATAACGCTGTATATCTTCGGAAAGGCTTCCTCAGCCGAGCCGTCCTTCTTTATCTCGAAAAGCAGGGGAGTCGCCATGTAGGTAATGGGTTCCTTTTGAACTTTCTTGGCGACAGCAAGGTAAAGTCCCTTATCAAGTCCTTCAAATACGACGTTTCCGTCATTGTCGGTAACGTTTTCAGCAAGAGCTTTTATGCGGTCGCCGATGATGAAGCTTTCCAGAGCCTGAGCGGTACCGCGTATATTTTCTGTGGAAAGTCCGCTCATATCTACGGGATAATTTGCGAATTCGTCCGTGAGCGTGAATTTTCCGCTGCGGCGCTCGCCGACCTTGTATATCTTCCAGCTCATGTCCGAGACTCTGACATTTTCCTGTTCGCATACAAGAGTAATAGATGCCTTGACCTCCGCTGAATGAATACACGGCATGACAGAGGCAAGAAGCATGACAACGCACAGCATACTCAGCAGCACTGAACATATTCTGTTTTTCTTTTCAGACATATTATCACCCTGCTAACTGTTTGGTATTTATCATTTCTTTGTTTTCTTTTTTTGGCGCTTATCACTGATAAATATCAGCGTGAATGTTATGATAAGCAGCGGTACAGCTGCAATAGGAGCTACTATCAGCGGATCTATCCTGAAGGCTTCGTTCTTGACATACACACCGACTTTTTTCTCCTCAATATTTTCGATACGTACTCCTCTGACGAGCAGCCTGTGGGTATTTAATCCATAGGGGGTACAGGTCAGCAGTGTACAGTAGTCCTTTCCATCTGCTATGTGGAGGTCTTCAAATTCCTCAGGCAGGACTATTTTTATCTGGTCAACTTCATAGGTGAAGCGGCGGTCAAGTATCGTAATGGTAAATGTATCTCCGACCTCGAGCTCGTCAAGGTCTGTGAAGAGCTTTGCACTGGGAAGTCCTCTGTGTCCAGAGAGTACGCAGTGAGTTGACTCGCCGCCTACAGGCAGGCTTGTGCCTGTCAGATGTCCGACGCCGACCTGAAGGACTTCCTTGGCGATACCATGGTATATGGGGAGCTCCACATTTATCCTGTCAATGTCGATATATCCCATTATGCCTGTTCCCGTGATATCGAGAGTGTCCTCATAGCCGCTTACAAGGTCGGGCTCGAAGAATGCCGAGGGCGAATCATGGAGCCTTTTGTTGTAATCCTCAGCCTTTGCGAAAACAGCGTCAAGCTCTTCCGTTGATGAGTCGCTGAGCTTCTCGTTGTATTCGGATATGACTCGCGAAGCGTGTTTGGAATTGATATATTCGCTTATGGCTGGATATAGCAGCACGGACAATCCGACGATAAACATTATGAAAATTGCAATGCTGAAAAAATGCTTTTTCATCGGATCCTCCCTGCCGCAATATCTGCGGCGGCGTTAAAACCGCCGCAATACTGCAAATTTAGGAAATTACTTTTCCTTGATATTCATTCTCTTCTTTACTATGAGAAGTACCAGTGCGCCTGCTACCAGCATTCCGCCGACTACATAGAATATTGTTGTACCCATGCCGCCAGTGCCGGGAAGAGTCATACCCTTGTTGTTCTCAACATCAAATGTGAAGAGGTTGTTCTTGTTAGAAATGTTATCTGCCCCCTTTTTAGCGGTCCATGTGCAGGTCTGAGCTGTGTCGTCAAGAGCTGAACTGATAACTATGGTAATGTTTTCGCTGAGCTTGTTGTAGCCATCGGGAGCTGCCAGCTCAGAAATGGTATAAGTACCTTCTTTAAGTCCTGTGAATGAGATAAAACCGTTTGCATCAGAGTAAGCGGTCTGATTTACTGATTCTGTTGTAGTAGCAGTATCATGTGTAACTGAGCTTATAAGCTTGTACTTAACAGTTGTGGAATCATATTTTGAAGCTGTTGCTTCTGTAGAAGCTTCATCGGTAAATGTTCCGTCCTTTAGCATATAGTATGTACCGTCGGCAGCTTCCTTGTATATCTTATCGTTGATGAGTACGGCTTTTACGCCTTCACCTGTTATCTTGAACTTTGCGCCTTTAAGCGCAGCCTTTGTTGTAGCGTCCTTTTTGATGAGCTTTAAACCTGTTGTAAAAGTTTTTGTAGTTGACTCGGGAGTTTTTCCTATTACGTCAGTATTGTTTTTTTCATCACCTGTTGGCTTGTCGCCGCCATTATACTGATGATTCGGATTGTTTGAGAATGTAAGATCAACTTTATTCGGGTTTCCTGCTGATGAGAGATCAGCCTTTTCATTGAGGGTAGCTGAGTATTTGACGGTTATTGTTTCACCGATATGACCGCCGTCATCGCTTGTGTCCTCTGTGCCCATCTGGTAAAGCTGCTCGTAGAAATCCTTGAATACTATCTGGAATGTGTATGGAGAAACGCCGGTTGTCAATACCTCATAATCTGTTCCTGATGTCAGAGTATAGGAACCTACTGTGATCGTAACATCGTTATTGAAGGTAAGACCTTGGCTCATGGTGTCGTTGATAATGAAATAGTAATCGTTATATGCTGACATATCGGGAACTGCCGATTCTAACACGAAAGGCACCTTGTCGCCTATGCTTGCGGTATTTGCATTTTTTCCGCTTGCATAATCTGTACCGATCTTCTTATCTATAGACGGAACATCAGTCTTTGCTTTTATCGTATCAAGATCATGGTCTGTTACTACCTTTAATATATGATCTGAAAACGCATACTGAGAATTTGTTGAAGGCTTTTCGGTTATCGTATCTTTTACGAAATAATAACCTGCACCGGGTACCTTTTGAGTTGATAAACTGTAGCTTGTTGTGCTGAGATTTGCGCTTACTATGTCTGCAAAAGCGTTAGCTTCGGGACTGTTTGTAGTGAAGGATTCAATAACCAAAGCTACTTCGGCTGCTGTTGTGCATGAAGAAAAAGGATTTGTTGAACCGAATTTAGTGCTTGATGTTAAAGCTGTGAGAAGTGAGGTACTGTTTACACCGCTGCCCCACTGGATCTCAGTAAGCTGTTTTTCTCCGCTTATTGTAGCGAGCGTTCCTGTGAAGACCTGATAAGCTACATATTCATGAGTAGCCTCATCATTTGTTGCTTTGCTTACAGGGATAGAATAGGTCTCTCCCTCTGCATATGATGCAGGGATAGAAGACATTCCCAATGAAGCAGCCACTGCTGCTGAAAATAAAGCTGCTGTTAATCTTTTGAATGTGTTTTTCATAATATCACCTTTCATAATAGATTTTTGTTTGATATGCATTTGAGGAGGTATCATTTATCCTCCTTTCTTTTCCGCAGAAGCAGTCCTGCGAAAGAGAGTATGATAACGGCTGAACCTGTTATCATATATGGAACTACTCCGCTGCCGCCTGTTGAGGGGAGCTTATAGATCTGGAGCGTTTCATTGAACACTTCGTTCAGATCAGCCTTGATAGTAAAGTCAAGACCTGTATGTGTCGGGCACTTGTTCAGAGCGTCGATAACGCTTTGATGATCCATTTTGAACTCAACGCTGTCAAGGATAATACTTTCTTTATCTGATATGTTGCTTGATGATGATGATAGGATATAGCCGCTTTCATTGTATTTCCTTACTGTTTCGGTCTTGGGCTTGAGAAGAAGCTTAACGTCGAACAAAGCCGTATTCGTATTATACAGCGAGAAGTTTTTGTTATCACGCAGAAAAACGTATTCGCCGTTTTTCAGCTTCATAGAATTCGGCGGTTCATTCTGGTCTTCGCATCTGATGTAGTTTGAAGTCAGCTCATACTGAGTATCCCCCGGAATTCCATGGCGGTAATAATCGTCCGTTAAGAAATACTGTATGGAAGAACCTGATGAATCAAGAATATCACATCTGTTGACATTTGCAACGTATGCATCGTATTCTGTGACAGTTTCAGTGTAGCTTCCGTCGGGGGCAGATACTTTTTTAGTTGCTTTATACGTTCCGCCTTCTGCTATTTCAATATCTGCATGAGTAAGGTTGACGTTTGCGTCTCTGACCTTGATGTATATTGTTTTGTATTCACCGTCACAGTAGATCGCTACGCTTTGGACATTATTTCCTGTATTGTCAAATGCTTTCAGAGTTGCATATTTATAGTTCCCATCGGCACTGCTTTCAAGAGTCATCCACCTTGACGTATTATTATCCGTCGGGAAATAGAACCATGCATCCTGATTTACTCGAGATCTCGGTATCTTTAATCTTATAGTATCTCCTGTTTCGATCTCTATCGGATTATTTTGATTATTATGTGCTCCATATATACTTAAAAAATCATAGTCAATAAGCTTTTCTTCAAGCACTCTGACATAAAATTCCTTTACATCGTTTTGAGAGAATTGGTATTTTATGACGACGTCGCCTGCTTTATTGGCTGTATACTCTCTGACCTTTTTGTAGTAGGTATTTCCGTCACTGCTTGTAACAGAAATATTCTGAGATTCGTCATAATTACCGGGGATCAGGATATTTTTATATTCATTTTCCCGATTTGTATCATAATAAAACCATTTGTCAGGGAGCATTGAATAGCCTGCGATGGTTATCGTATCTCCCTTTTGGATAATATACGGGAAATATGGAGAATTATGAACGTATCCGTTGTCATTCGGCAGCCAGGTAAGCTCCTCCAGTGATTCATGGAGCTTGTCCTTTTCGATTTCACCGAGAGCGGTCACTACATATATTGAAAAGCTTTCCGCGTCGAAAACAGCTCCGCTTTCCGAGACATCTGCATTTTCGACTATCTCCGCGCCGCCGCTGTCCGCAATATGGAGCAGGCTGTATTGACTGCCGCTGAGCTTCTGCTCCTCGGGGAGGTCTATCTCAACGTGTACTACTGAACTGTCAGCAGGTTCAAGCTCAATGCCCTCTGGGGAAATGAACGAGATATCAACGGCAACTGCCTCGATATCGGCTGTCTCTGTGCCAAGAGCGTCTGACGCCTGCTTAATGGCTTCCTCACGGGAAATATCTGCGGCAAGCATTTTTGTGCCGTCGGGGAATATGCCCTGTTCAGCCGAAGCGGACACCTTTATTCCCGATACGCTTTCAGCTGTGAACTTCATAGCAGTCTCATCGGCTGTTTGAGGCGTTTCAACAGGCACATATCCGAAGATATGCTCATCGTCGGTTTGATAGCTGCATTCAGCTACTGCTCCGTCGGTCTGTCCTTCTATGGTTATGATACAGGGTTTGTCGGTATCGGAAATTATTTCGGAAATAATGCCTGAGCGGTCTGCCTTTCCGTCAAGGTCTGTGTCAAACAGAAGCACATCTCCCCGTTTGGGCGAGCCCTTATTAAAAGGGGACAGAACTCCTTTTGCACTGAGTTTCAGCGACCATGCCCAGCAGCCTGAGCTGAATGGTATATCTGCTTCGGTTACGCCTGCATAGTGCAGACAGAAACAGGTGAACATTGTATTCCAGTCGCCGTAAGGATTTCCGAACCAAGCGCCGTATCGGCTGTAATTCTTGTGGGTACAGCCGTCGTCGCCGATAATATAGTTCTGAGTGTTTTCGATATAGCCTAACTGCGAAGCTGCTATGAGAGCAGCATTTTCAGCAAGCTCGTCTGTGAGCTCGGGAAGCGTAGATTCCCATACTTCATCAGTTTCGCAAAGAGAACTGCTTAGAAGCGACATATCAGCTGACTGTCCGTTAGTATCAGGAGCAAGCGTTTCGTCTGTCATTGCTGTGCCGATACCGCGCAGCTGCCAGAAAACGCCTGTAGAAACAAGCACGGACATGGCAGTGATAAATGATGTGAGCCGTCGTTTTTGTTTCTTCTCCATGCGAAGCTCATGAAGGTATTTTTTCAAGGAGTTATTCAAATCCATCCCCCCTTTCTTTATAAATTATGTATAGCGTTAGTCAGCCGACCATATCCTGAAAAGATATCTGCCGACCATCTGATCGTAGTCCACGCAGCCTACAGCAGTGCTGCGGCTGTCAACGGAGGTCTCACGCTGATCTCCCATAACAAAAAGCTTACCTTCGGGAACGGTATAGGGGAGATCTATATCACATTCGCCGAGAGCTTTATTGGTAACATAAGGTTCGTCAAGAAGCTTTCCGTTAAGATATACATTTCCATTTTCGTCAATATCTATATTGTCACCTGGAAGTCCTATGACGCGTTTGAGCAGAAGCTTGTTCTGCCATGAAACGCAGCATAGCTCTCCTGTAGAAAAACGCTTTGATTTTACAAGGAGTATAATATCGCCGTTGCTCAGTGTGGGCTTCATACTGTCTCCCGATACCTGTATTACAGGAAGAAAGAGCATTGATATCAGGACTGCAGCAGCAGCCACCACAAGGAGCGCGGAAACAGTGCTTTTGAGGATCCGTCTGAATTTAGCTTTGTTATCAAGCTTTGAACGCTCTGCTTTGACCTGTTCAACAGGCGGCAGCTCCGAGCTTTTTTCTTCATCGGTAGTCATCATTGTATAAACGAGGTCAACGAGCTCTCGTTTATTCAGGTCTCCGAATTCCTTTTTTGACATTCTTTATCCCGCCTTTGTCAAAAATGAATTACAATATGTATTAATTATAGCACACGTTTATATTTTTATCAATAAAATGTAAAGAAAAAAACTAACAAAAATCAACGCTTTGATTTGTTGATTTTTGCATTGATAAAGGCTTGATACAACAAAAAGGACGGCGTAAAGCCGTCCTGAAAGCTTATTGCAGTATACTTCTGCCGTATTTTCGCCTGTAACTGCGGAATGAAAGCGGCAGGTCTGTAACAGGTACAATGTATTTTGGGCGCCATAGTTCATGTCTGAGCCGTAATGCTGTCAACGAGCTTTTCGGCATCATCAGCCGACAGGGGACGTCCCCATATAAAGCCCTGTATGAGGTCGCAGCCTATACTGCGGAGGGCTTCTAACTGTTCCTTTTCCTCAACGCCCTCAGAGATAACGCTAAGCCCCATAATATGTCCCATTGATATTATTGCGGCAACATACTGTTTTGAGGATTCATTGGAATTTATCCTGTCAATGAAGGATTTGTCTATCTTCAGCAGGTCCGCAGGTATCTTGCTGAGGTAGCTCAGCGACGAATAGCCTGTGCCGAAATCATCAATGGCGAACTTCACACCTATATCTCGGAGCTGATTTATGCAGTTCAGAGCCTTTTCCGTCGAATCGATAAGTATTGATTCGGTTATCTCTATCTCAAGCTGAGAAGCTGAAATGCCGCTTTTGCTTATGAGCTCCTGTATCTCTTCAATGAAATCGTTTTTCATAAGATGTCTTACTGACGCATTTACGCTCAGCGTAAGGTCAAGCCCTGACTTCTTTATTATCCTGCTGAAGCAGTCAGCCGCCTTTCTGAACACCATGCTGTCTACCTTGTCGATAAGACCGACTTTTTCGGCTATGGGTATGAACTCTCCGGGTGAGATGAAGCTGCCGTCCGAGTCCTTCATACGTGCAAGAGCTTCAAAGCCGCGCAGCTTATGTTCAATATCGTACTGGGGCTGTAAATTGAAATAAACAGTATCATTTTCAAGGGCAGCACGTATTTTGTTTTCTATCTCAAGTATATGCTCGTTTCTGAGTATATCCGAGGAATAGCGCAGGATATGGTCGCTGCTGTTAGCCTTTTTTATCTCGTTCATGGCTGCGTCGGCATGGGATATGAGCGAATCTGCTGAGTCGGCGTCCGTGGGATATTCCGCGTAGCCGAAGCTTGCGCTTATATAAAGGTCGCAGCCTTCTACTGTCAGGGGCTCGATGAGAGCTTCTGCAAATCTGTCGATAGTATCCTTAAGCTCCTTGTCTGTGTCGTATCCGCAGATGATGAGCAGGAATTCATCGCCGTTTATGCGCGTTAAATAGTTCTGCACAGCCGAGCTCTCATCTGCCGATGAGGCTTTCCAGCGCTCGGTGATACCGATAAGCACCTTATCTCCTGCGTCCTGTCCGATAGAATCGTTAACGCTCTTGAAATGATTCAGGTCAATGGAAACAGCTGTGAATCTGTCATTGTTGGCTATCAGCTGGGAAATATGCTCGTTGCAGGCAAAACGGTTAGGCAGTCCTGTAAGTGCGTCGGTATAGCTCATATGCTTCAGACGTTTGAGTACCTTGTAACGGGAGATATGCGAAGAAACGAAAAACGTTGTAAGCTCCAGAGTTTCCTTGATGCGCATAGTCTCATTCGTATCAAAATTAGTAGCCCATATGAAGCCGAGTGTCTCGTGTCCCTGACGGAGAGGGAAGAGAACAACGCTTTCTACTCCTGCTTCCACAAGAGTCAGATACCACGGATTGTTTATCCTGCTGTAGTATTCCATATCATTCTTATCCTGAATGATAACACAGTCGTTTTCGCTGCCTATCATATTTATCCACGAGGCTGCAATTTCATAGAAGTTATTAAATTCCGTAACACGCTTGATAGTGCTGTTTTCCTTGAAGTCGGTCGCAAGGATAGAGTATGTCTCATCGGTGTCGTTGAGCAGAAGTACGGTGCAGCATTCGGCTTTGCATATCTGACGTATCTCAGAGATTATGCTTTCCATGGCGTCCCTGAGGCTGTTTGCTTTGTGGAGCTTTATACAGGTCTTGAGGACGTCGTTTGAGGTCTGCACCGTGTTTACGGTATCAAGAATGATATCGGGGTTATGGCTTGGAGAAGCCGTATATGCGCAGTAACAGACGTCTCCGTCTTCATAGTCCACAGGCATGGCGTAGATATCGAACCAGATATCAATGTTGTCAATGTGAGAATAGGTATGAACAGGAGTTTTCAGTACTGCGGCATGGAAGCATACGTCCTCAAAGCTTCGGTTTTTCGGGAAATACCTGTAGTAGAGCGAATCGGGCTCAAAAACGGAGCCTGCGTCGGACGAAACGTAGTATTTCTCATCTCTGAGCCGTATTTCGATCATTTCCATGTATTTTTTATTGCAGGCGGCAATACGGATATCTCCATAGCCGCCGTCAGCTGTTTTTTGTACTGATATGATGCAAGTCGGAGAAAAAAAGGTATCAGCAAATCTCTGTATATCCATATTGACTCCTTTCTGTTACAGGCTGTTTTCAAAAAAAGCGGCTTGATCGGCATAATAATTCAATTATATTATATATCATATTTTTTAAATTGCAATTAACGAAATATTAATATTAAGAAAAAAGAATACCGCCATTATGGTCGGAGTTTTAAATATTAAGTCAATGATGAAATAAGCCCTAAAAGATACACAGCAATACAAAACTGTTTGTTATGGACGATTCAACATTATACGCTATTACTTTTTTACAATTAAAAAGAACAGCTGCCCATTAAGGGCAGCTGTTATAATTCTTATTTCAAGAAGTCTTCAAATGTTTTCTTCAGTGTATCCTTAGTTGTAGAGGTATACGCATAATAGGAAAGGATACACGAAGCGTCGACAGCGTTTATCAAGCCGTCTTTGTTGACATCTGCTGCCTTTTTCTGCTCATCGGTGAATCCTCCGTCCTTATTGGTGGAAATTCTTGCGTAGTACGAAAGTACCTCTGATGCGTCTACTGCGTTGATCTTTTCATCATCGTTGATATCACCGAGCCTGTTGGGCGCTTTACCCAGTGACTTGAATTTGTATCCACAGTCCTTGGCGTACTTTTCGGCTGTAGAGTTGTCATAACCGCATATAGTTCCGCTGTAATTCGGGATATAATCACCGTTTATATCGTCAGGTTCTGTTACCGAATTGCATATGGTAAAACCTTCGCCGTAAATTACGCAGTCAGGGTTCAATATGGTCACGGATTCAAGAGAAGCACATTCTTCAAATGCCCATGAATATATTGTTGTAACTCTTTCGGGGATAACAATATCCTTTAATGAGGCGCAGTTGGAGTAATCGGAAGAGTATATCTTTGTGCTGTTACTGCTCAATACAATATCCTTCAATGAAGCACAGCCGCTGAATATGCCTTCTGAGCTTACAAATGACCTGTCTATACTATCAGGTAAACTGATATCAGTAAGAGCGGTACAGCCTGAAAAAGCGCTTCCTCCCAAATACTTGACGCCGTCAGGGAGGATTACGGACTTAAGGCTTGTATTATCGATTATTGTTACGCTGTATTCTGTGTCATGTACCGTAGATTTGCAGAATGCATAGGGAGATATATATTCTGTACCGTCTTTTATTGTTATCTCGGTTATTTTTGAATCGTCGTCCTTGAGCTTATAAAAGACCGAACCTATGTAAACAGGTCCGTCAGGCTGATTTTTTAGCCATGCTGTCCCTGCCAGAGCGTTAAAGCCTATCATACTGACATTATCCGTGAATTCGATATTTTTAAGAGCGGAACAGTTTTCAAACGCGGAGTGCTCTATTTCTGTGACCTTTTTGGGTATCACTACATTATCGAGTTTATCGCAATCCATAAAAGCGGCATATGGTATATTCATCAGATTTTCAGGAAGCTTTACGCTTTCAAGATTATCGCAGTTATTGAATGACTTGCTGGCTATCCATACTACGCTTTCGGGTATTGTAAAGCTTGATGACGGACATTTTGGAGGATAAAATATAAGATAATCCTTTATCTTATCGAATAAAACTCCGTCTGCACTTGAATAGCTGTTATTTCTTTTTGAAACATTGACGGCTTCAACTGAGGTACAGCCGTTGAATGAATCGGAGATGTAGCTGACTGACGCAGGGATATTTATTGCTGTTATCTCGGAACAGCCTTCAAATGCACCGCTTTCAATATTAACGACTGTAGAGGGAATGCTGAATTCGCCCTTGACCTTGCTCTTCAGGCACTTGATGAGATCGGTTTTGTCAGCATTGTATAATACTCCGTTTTCAAGTACAAATGAATTATTATCCTTATCTACCGAAATATCCTCAAGCTTGTCGAGACTATAGAACAGTCCGTTTATTTTCGCAAGGTTAGCAGGGATATTTACGCTTTTTACCACAGAGGGTTTCTGTAAGTAGAATTCGCTGTATATTTCAGTAACAGGAAGACCGTTTAATGTGTCAGGGATATCCATTGTTTCTGATTCGGAATTATAACCGCATATTGCAGCATGATCCTCAAACTCCAGCCATTCCCATTTGCTGTCGGACTTAATGCTTTTTTCAAGGTCGGGATAATTATTTCCGTTATTATCTTCCTTTCCGAGAGATACGAACTTGTAGCCATACTCCTTAGCATAGCTCTGAGCAAAGGAATCATCGTATCCGTAGATCGTTCCTACGAAATCGGTATCTGACATCGGATATTCCTTTTCATCAAATCCAAAAGGATCCGACAGGTAACAATACTTGTTATATATTGTCAATGATTTGAGGGAGGTACAGTCACCGAATGCATTGTTCTGGACCGACTGTATATTAGCAGGTATCTCGACTGCTTCAAGTGAACTGCATGAAGAAAATACAGACCATTCAATATAAGTCATTGATTTCGGGATATGTATCTCTTTAAGGGAAGAACAGCCGTTAAAAGCGTTCGGAGCGATCTGAGATATGCTGTCGGGAAGATTTATTTCTTTAAGATTACTGCAATCGTAGAAAGCATACTGATTGATACTTTTTATCCCCTCTGGAAGCTTTACAACAACAAGATTCTTATCTCCCAGAACAGCTTTTGCATAATCGCTGTCCTCGGTACAGAAAGCGTAATCAGCTATGCCGATCGTGCCCTCCTTGACGGTCACAACCGAGTTTTCGGGCAGTCTGCCCTTGACCTTGTACAGCACCTTTCCAATGTAGATGATACCGTCGGGCTGGCTGCTGAACCATGGAGTATCGGCTAAAGCGTCTGTCATTACGGTTGTTACATTATCGGGGAATGTTATATTGAAAAGGTTTGCGCATAACGAAAAAGCACTGTATCCGATAGTATCAACGCTGTCGCAAAGCACTACATTATTCAGCTTATCGCAATCGTAAAAAGCGAGGTCATCTATGCATTCCACGTTTTTTCCGAACTCAACGGCTTCAAGATTATCGCTGTTCTGAAATGCACTGGTGTCTATTTCCGTTACGCTGTCGGGAACGCTGTAGCTCTTACGCTTATTTCCGACAGGATACTGATACAGTATCTCCTTATTGATATCAAACAAAACGCCGTCGGCACTGCTATACTCTTTGTTTTTCTCATCAACACTTATGCTTTCGAGATTGTTGCAGCCAAGCATTGCATTTATCCCTATCTCTGTTACAGATGAGGGTATGTTTATTGAAGTGATATCATAGCAGTACATGAAGGCGCTGTCCTTAACGACTTTTACAGTATCGGGAATGTTGAATTCGCCCTCTGTATAGGTAAGACATTTCAGCAGCTGAGACTTGTCCGCTGTGTAAACGGCGTTGTTTTCAACGATATAGTTTTTATTGCCCTCGGCGATATCTACTTCGGATAGTCCGATGACAGCGCTCAGCGACGAACCAATATCCGTTACTGTTGCAGGAATACTCAGCTTTTTGATAATATCATGATTCCATCTGAACACTTCGTCTGTCACTATGGTAACAGGAAGTCCTTCGATAGTTTCGGGGATAGCAACAGTTGATCTGTTGCCTTTATAGTATATTACAGCGACGTGGTCCTCAAATCTGCACCACATCCAGTTATCATCTTCTCCGCGTGTGTAATCCTCCTGAAAGTCAAAAGAAGTAATTGCTTTGGCGTTAAATGGTATGACAGCACAATTGCATACTCCTGTAACTGCAAGAATAGCTGAACTTACTGTACTAATAAGTCTTTTTTTCATTGTATCCACTCCTGATCTGTCAAATTTATATGCCGAAGAACTGATATATAATTATTTTATCACTATATATGAATAAACATCAAGCAAAGAAATGATTATTAATGCTTTGGAAATAATAATCGTCAACTGTGACAAAGAACAATTGAATACTTTGTCGGTTATGTATACTTTCAGCCTTGATCTGTCCGAAGCCGATCGTATGCTTTGCGACTGCTAAAAATGACAAGTTCACCGAACGGGGGATAAGCTTTATCGGAGCTGCCGACAAAGCTGATACAGGCAGTGAGGAGTTCAGCAAAAAAGCTCCCCGAGGGGAGCTTTTTATCTTTAGTTATGGTTTTTACTGTTTCAAATCAGGAAGATCCTCGCAGAGCTTATCATTTAATTCTGTCATGGTGTCATCCCACGTTCTGTTTTTCTCAATGTATGTGTTCTTTATCAGCTCTATAATATCGGAATTGATCGTTGCATCATAAGGTGAATACTTCTTTATGTCGATACCTCTTGCGTTTTGATCAAAAACCATGTAATAATTCTGTGGGTTCAGTATTTCTGATGTATTTGTTTTGCGATACGAATTATCATTTGAAATCTGTGCATTTACAGGACTATTGTTTGGCATATTATTAGATATTGCATACTTCTTCATATTATCGGAATTGAAAGCAGAAGAAAGAATAAAGCTTCTTGCGTCATCACCGTTATCTGTCGACGGATTGACGATCAGATCATTACCGCCCCAGTAATAAGACTGAGGACCTGTACATATGCTCCATTTTTCTGATTGTTTATTAGTTGCATCATACACGAAGCTGCTGTCGTTAAAGAATGCCCATGAAGGTATATGTTTTGATTATACCATATACAAATGTATTACACAAGTGTTTTTATAAAAAAGCGAAAGTACAGAAGAAAAACAAGCAAGCCCTCAGCCTTGATATAGCTTTTTATGGTCAAAAGTTGTTGTAATAATACTTGACAAACGTTTTTTCAATGATATAATTAAATTAGAAATAAATATTTTTGGGGGACTACTAAATTACGTTCTATTTTATTCTGCAATAAGAGTTGCAGACAAAAAACAAGGAGTGATTTTAGTGAAAAAGTCCAGACTCAAAAAGGTCATCAGCTGTATCGTTTCAGCTCTGATGATCGCAGCAAGTGTTCCGTACACGACTATCGCAGCCGACGATGAGCCGGCGGCAGGAAATGCAGGCGGTTTTGATTTTAGTCAGTTCGGCGGACAGGGCGGCGCAGGCGGTTTTGACTTCAGCCAGTTCGGCGGACAGGGCGGCGCAGGCGGCTTCGACATGAGCCAGTTCGGCGGACAGGGCGGAGCAGGCGGCTTTGATTTCAGCCAGTTTGGCGGACAGGGCGGAGCAGGCGGCTTCGACATGAGCCAGTTCGGCGGTCAGGGCAGCAACAGCGAAACTCAGAAGCAAAACATGGAAAATATTTCTATGAGCAGCGATGTCATCAGAATAATGCCCGCAGGCGACTCCATAACCTTTGGTATGGGCGATACGGGCGGATACAGAAAGTATCTCGACTATTTCCTGAAGGAAAAGGGATATACAAATTTCGATTTTGTAGGTCCCGAGGGAAAGAACAGCGCAAGCTTCAACTATAACGGAAAAAGCGTGACCTATGATGATAATCACGCCGGTTACAGCGGATACACTATCATAAAACAGCAAGGCGGCTACGGCGGAGGCTTATATGATGTTCTCAAGGAAACAGATGCCGTAAAAAAGACTCAGCCAAATATCATACTGCTTATAATCGGTACAAATGACATGAACTATAATCATACCGAAAGCGAACTGGAGAAAGACCTCCATACACTGCTTGATTTTATGATAGCTGATATGCCTTCCGACGGTATGATATTCCTCTCAACCATTCCCGAGCTCGGCGGCGGAATGTTCATGGGCGGCGGAGACAAGACCGCTCAGGTAGCAAGCTACAATGATCTTGTAAAAAAAGTTGCAAACGAATATAACAGCAATGGCAAACAGGTAACATTTGCCGATATCCACGGCTGCCTTAACGGCACTGCCGACCTCGGCGACGGCGTTCACCCGAATGCTGCCGGATATGAGAAAATGGGCAAATACTGGGCAGGCGTCGTTGATGAGTACCTCAAGTCCTCCAAACCTGCTGTAACAACAACTACCACCACCACAACAACAACAACTACTACGGTTACCACTACTACATCTTCCGAGACGGAAACAACTACAGCCACAACTTCTGCGCAGCCCAAAGTTACTATGGCGGGCGATACAAACTGTGACGGACAGATCGATATGTCAGATGTAGTACTTATAATGCAGGCGCTCGCAAATCCGAACAAATACGCTGTAGGCGGAACAGAGCCGAAGGCTCTTACTGCTCAGGGCAATGCAAATGCTGACGTTGACAAGAGCGTTGAGGGACTTACTGTAAATGACGCTTTGAAAATACAGCAGTATCTTTTAGGCATTATTAAAAGCTTTGATTAAGCATAAAGAACTCCGACCATGCGGTCGGAGTTTTTGCATATATTCTCATATAATTCACTGACCATTTATCAATGTATCCAATCCGATCATAGTTCTTAAAGACGCTTTAAAAAAACATACAAATTGTCGTCGTATTCTTTGTGTGAAATGCCAATTTGTAGTTTTGATTTGTAAACTTTTTTTGCAATTTATTGAGTGCTTTGTGCAAAAGTGGTAAAATTGAACTGAGAATTATAGTGAAGCTATACCTTTATTTGTAATAGGGTGGATAAACTAATGAGATTTCAGGCAATTGCCGACATTATAGGAAAAGCCGCCTGTGCAGTATCGGCTGTGATTATGTGCAGGGTTTCATGTGGGGACGTCCGATGTCAGCAGAAGATGCTGAGAAGCTTGTTTCCAATATGAAGCTTTAGAATAAGTATTTTGAAATGGAGGGAGTATTTATGAATTTCCAATCCTTTGTTGACAGTATACCTACTGCCGCCTGTGTAGTATCAGTTGAAAAGCTTGAGAACGGCAGATACGGGAAGGTATGTATTGTTTTAGGCAACCGTCCTTATCTTGACACCATAGAGCGGCCGGCGGAAAATCTTGCCATGCTGACTCAGAAGTTCATACCAAACAGTGAGTATACTACATATATGACACGCGATCTGAATTTTGAGGACGCCTGTTTTAATGCAGCCGTAAACAAAAAATGTCTTCATGCATATGCCCATCCTGCAAGATATGACGTTTGGTTCAATATGTCATTTCTTCCGCTTTTCCCTGATGACGGCAATATCTGCTATTGTATGTATATCATGGAGGTCAACTTCAAGCCGGATGCAAAACGGCTGTCCACTATTTCGGCAGATATAGCGTCGGCAGTTCTTGAAACCTGTATCAAGCTGCGCAGCTCTGATGATTTCAATGAAACAATGTGGTCGATATGCGGCGATATACGTGATCTCTGTGATTCTGAACACTGCTGTATCCTTCTTATGGATACAGAAAAGAGAAAATGCAGCGTTTTGTGTGAAGCATTTTCACAGGATTCAAAGCTCCTGTCAATGGAAAACTATATCGAGGGCTTTTATGATATTGCCGAATCATGGAAGGATACAATTGCAGGCAGCAACTGCCTGATCGTAAAAAACGAACATGACATGGAGGTCGTAAAGGAAAGAAATCCGAAATGGTATGATTCAATTACAAGTGCAGGCGGCAAGACGATCGTTCTTTTCCCTCTGGAGTTCAAGGGAGAGCTTCTTGGCTATATCTGGGCACTTAATTTCAGTGCAGAGGCTGCGGAGACAATAAAGAGTACGCTGGAGCTCACTACATTTATTCTTGCGTCGGAGATCTACAGCTATCAGTTGATGGGAAAACTGCATGTTCTCAGTTCGAGGGATATGCTGACAGGTGTCATGAACCGCAATGAAATGAACAGCTATATTGATGCTATTTCGGAAAGCTCATCTGAAAAATCAGTAGGCGTCCTGTTTGCAGACCTGAATGGACTAAAGGCTGTAAATGACGGTGAAGGTCACGTTGCAGGTGATGTGCTCCTGAAAAATGCTGCCAAAGCTTTGCGGGAGATATTTGACGTACATGAAATATTCCGTGCAGGCGGCGATGAGTTTGTGGCGGTTCTGACAGGAATTACAGAGGCGGAGCTTTCGGAAAAGGCTGAGCACCTAAGAAAAGCAGCTGAAAAGTACGATAATCTTGTTTTTGCTATAGGTACAGCATTTGAAAATGATATAAAAAATGTCCGCATTGCTCTTCATAATGCGGATGAACGTATGTATGCGGACAAGAAGCGTTTCTATGAAATGCATCCTGAGAAAAAGCGCGGTATAATTGATAAACGCAATTAATGACGTCATATCGAAAAAAGAGAAAACGGCGAATCAACTTAAACATAGTTCATATAAGCATTGAAGCTCCCATCGGGGAGCTTCTTTATGAATTGGACCAGACTTATCACCGAGAGCGAAAGTGCTGAGCTTGTCGTCGCTGCAGAACATAAAGTCCATTCCCTTGTATTTTAGAAGACATTATGCTATAATGACAAAGTTGAAGTGCGTATCAATGAACTTGACAACATAATACAGTGCCTGTTCGAGGAAAGAGCTGCAGGCAGAATGACTCCCGAGCGTTATGATAAGCTTGCGGCTGGCTATGAGACAGAACAGCGAGAGCTTGAAGCAGAACTCGCGGAGCTCTCCAAGAAAGTAGATAGCATGAATCTACAGGAGACCTGCATAAAGGAATTCATGGACAAAGCTAAGTCGAATATTGAAATGAGCGAAGTTACTCCGAAACTGCTCAACCTGTTTGTAGCTCGTATCGAGGTCAGCGAGAGGGAATCAAGAAAAACGGCTGTCCGATAAGTATTCGTTATACGTTTCAGCCAGAATGCTTGTGATTACAAGCCAAAAGAAAACCGAGTGGCTCATAACCACTCGGTTTACATACGATTTTGTGTAGTTCCGATAAGGGGATAACGAAAAAGGCTGCCTTTTAGTTTTATTTTTCTTCTTGTTCTCTGCACTCATTTTCAAGTCTGTCAAAAGCAGGCATTACATTATCCATAGTGAAATCGGGCGAATCGAACTCATAGTCAACAAGTACGAATGATTCGCTTGTAGTTCCTTTATTTCCGTCCTGTTCATATTTGTAAAATCTATCATATGAGATAAGTCTGCCCATTTCATCAAGAAGTATACGGTATTCTGTTTCAGAATGCCAATCATAATGATCTCCTTGTGTATGGATATAATATTCCGTATTTCCGTTTGAATTCTTGACATCGAATGCAAGTTCTTTTTCATAGCTGTTTCTGTTGTCGATCTGAGTGAGCGAATCAGGCTCTTCATAACTGCCAAAAATCTGTATGATATACTTTGCGATCTGATCATATTCAAATACAGGTGAATATCCGCTGCCAAAACTGCCTAAATATTTGTTTTCACCTGTATCTTTTTCTGAAACTTTAAGTATACCATTCGAATATATTGAAATATCCTCATAAATGTCACTAACAAGTTCGATATCAACATTACCGTAGTCATAATACTTTCCTTCACCTGACATATACAGCTTATTATTATCCATATCATTGAGAAGCTCACCACTTATCGATACCCTCTGACTTTCATCCTGTGCTTCGCTTTCATAAGTATAGTGAGCCTTAAGATTTTTATAACTGTCCATACCGTTTTTCAGCTTTATGCACATTTCTGAATACTTATTAGGCACAAGATATTTATCCAGTATCTGCTGTAGTTTTACTGAGTCATCTTTATTCTTCAGTTTGAAGTAACAAGAATTATCGTAGTTTCCATTAATATATCCTCCAAGGCCAACGTACGCATCGCCTATGATATATCCTGATTTCTTAGTCCAGAGGCTTCGAGAGTCACTGACAGCAGGTCCCCAATCGCATTCAAAATCTGTGCAGGTAACCCAGCCAAGAGAAGCTGCCTCATTCTTAAGAGATTCAAGGTCGGTTATATTATAAGTCAAACGGTTACCGATAAATCCTATACAGTATACAGCAGATGTACTTTCTCCGAGAACCTCCTTTATCTTCTGATCGGAAACGTCCTGACTGTCAAATACTATTTCTATGTTTTCTCTGAGTATGTCTTCAAGTTCATCTCTGTTGCTAAGATCAGTTGAATATACAGTATATGGAGTCTTACCTGTATCATAAATATTGCAGTTAGTATCTATCCTGATACCAATATCAAAGCACTGTTCACTGAAATAATACTCATTTGTTCTGTTTATAGTGCGCTTGCTCCACTCAAAGCTGAGAAGATCCTTGATAAGCTTTTTCTTATCTTTTATGATACAATTGTATTTTTGTTTCTCATAATTTGTATAGTTTCCTTCAGCATTGCCTGTTTCAAAGATATTGTTCAGGAGTTTCTCAACTTCTTCATAAGATGCATCCACAGGTTCACTGTTTTCCGCACTGCTATTGCTATTATTTTCGGTATTGCTTTCAGCAAACATTTCATTATTTATGAGCATTAAGGTATCAAACACGCCTGCGTCCGAAAGCTTTACGCGGTACATCTTTTCGTAGTTCTCCGACTTCTTTTCTGTCAGCTCCAGAACGCCGTTTGAGTAGACATCTATCTTGTACCGGTATTTTTCAAACGAGTCCTCACCCTTGTTGCTGAGCAGGAACTGAATACTTTCGTCTGTTCCTTGTTCGTCGGTTTTTTCCGTATCAGAATAAAGTATAAACTTTTCAAGGATCCGTAAAACTTCTTCCTTTGCCTGATCGTTCAAGCCTTCATAAAAGAGCTCTCCGTCGCTGCCGATATTTCCGTATCGAGTCATATCATATTTGTCACGCGCCTCAAGCAATGCCCCGAATACAGAATTAATATCCCTGAAATCCTCTTCTTCCACAACGTTATTGTTCTTTTTGAACTGTGAAAAATAATATGCTCCGCCGCCGACTGCTCCCACGGCTATTACCAGTGTAGCCGCAGCTGCGAGAATTTTTTTCCAAATTGTCCGCTGATACACTTCAACTCCCGAAACTACTGTTGACGGTTCGTTTTCATCGATGAATCCCTCTGCATTATCGGATAAATCCATTGTTATCTCATCAGTATCGGCTTCCTTTATGAGGTCCTCATCTATCATGCTCATAGCCTTCATGAAATCGTTCTTATTCATAGTCATATCCCTCCTTCTTCAGAAATACCTTCAGTTTTTTCCTTGTACGGAAAAGATATGTAGCGACTGTTTTTTCGTTAAGCGAAAAGCGTTTTGCTATCTCCGCAACAGAGTCTCCGTAGGTGTAACGTCGCACGAAGACCTTTCGCTGTATCTCGTCCTGAGTGCGCAGAAAACGGCTTATAGAATCTGCAAGGTCTGACAGAGTTATACTCTCGTCAGGAGTCGCAGGAACACAGTTCGATATTTCATCAAGAGATACGGTATAGCGGCTGTCGCGCTTTGCCGCAGAGTTGTACTCGAGCCTGTTTATAGCGATATTCCTCACGATACGGCACAGATAGCTTTTCAGATCATGAGGTTCTGCCGGCGGTATACTGTTCCATATCTCATAGCAGGCGGAATTTACGCATTCCTCCACGTCCTCGTGCTGAGAAAGCACATTTCCTGCGATATATACGCACAGGCGCTCGTATTTCTGCCGAAGTTCGTTTATTGCGGATTCGTTTCTTTGTTGTAACATTTCGATTATCAATGCATCTTCCATGAGATAAACCTCCCTTCCAGAGGAGCTTTAGTCCTCTGCTTATATAGACAGATTCTGATATAGTTATATTTCAGCTCTAAAAAAATTTTTGTTTTTTCAGTATCGAACTTTGCTCAGGTTATACCTTTATAATTAATGCGTACTCAATAACTGCCGTTAGGTGGTTATTGTCCTGAACAAAGTTCAGGGAGTGCAGCACTTCTTGATCCCGTATTGGCAGACGCCCTTCGGAGCGCTGACGCCTACATATATTATATATTAATCACAAGGAGCAGGTCAAGTATAAATAAGCATATATAATGCTTATTCCGAATGCACTTGAAAGGCAGGTGATTAAGAATGAATGATAAAATACATACAAAAAGCAGCTTCAAAACGGCTGATATCGAGCGTTAAACAGGCTCTTTCAAATCCGAACAAATACGCGTAGGTGGAACAGCGCCGAAAACGTTGCCCTGCCGACAGTGCTGACAGACTTTTCATATACAAAGAAAAGCTCCCCGAGGGGAGCTTTTGCTGTGATTTATAAAGTAATAAATGCGCCTTTTATCAGCCTATTAGCCTGCGTCTCATAAGACACAGGTCGAAAACATCAAGCCTGTTGTCTTTGCAGAGGTCAGCGGCTTCCCAGTTATCAAGGTGGGCTGTCGGAGAACCGAGCAGCCATTTCTGAAACAGTACAAAGTCAGATAGGTCATATTGCCCGTCATCATTGACATCGCCTTGTATTGCCAACTCTTTGGGAGTAATATCCACGAATGACAAATTCTCAACATTTACTTTGCCGCCGCCGGTGAAATTGATCACATAATAGTACGAATAATACGTATAATCTGATTCAAATTCTTTTTCATAATGAGTTTTTTCTTCGGTAACAGGAATTGTATCGTTTAGGTCAAAGAAAAATTCAGTTTTTTCTGACTTGAGCTGATAGTTCAGCTCTGTTGTCGGATCTCCGCTTATGTCGAATGAAAGCCTGTACTTATGCCCTGCACGGAACCAAAAACGCATAAGTTTTATACTGCTCCATTTATTAGTTTCAATATCAAACCCCAGAGATTCATAGTCAAAATTGCCTGAAATGTCGCTGAGCATTATCTTGCTGACAGCAAAGGCGTTTTCAACGTCAACAGGCTTGTTGTTTTCGTCAAGGAATACTCCGTTTTTGAAGTCTTCAGAGTTCAAATAACCGTCAAGCCATTGGATACGCTCGGTTATCCATTCACTGAGATAGTCAGTGTGCTCCTGATATTCTGTAAACTTCGCTATACTGTCCGTTTCTATGAATAATTCCTTACCGCGAGGAGCCCACATATTGAAATTTCTAATATAGGAACGCATATTTGTCTTCGCTTCTTCCTTGACATAATCAGGAAGCGTTTTTACTCGCTCGGATACTTCTTTCCAGCGGGCGGTCACAGCTTCACGGAACCAGTCATTCTGCAAAGCATAGCAGTACCACTGATTAGAGTTTGAATTGCTGGCGTTGAGATCGAATTCGTTTATTCCGTAAGGACTGTCGAAGCCTTTATAGACATCAAAATTTCCAAAAGCAAGATCATAATCCCACATAGGAGCAAATGTAAGCTTACCGCCTGCATCCTTGCAGAGGTAAAAGCTGCCCCAGCCGATATCGTTGTTCTTGCACAACTCATTTGCAATGAAATTGTCCACAAGAGAGGGGATATCGATAAGCTCCTCAGCGCGGGCTTTATCCTGCCGCCTCAGTACGTTGAGTGATTTTGCAAGATAATTTGATATGTATTCCTTCTGCATCAACTCAGTAGGATAGTCGTCTGAAAGCTTGCTTTTTATATCATAATAAGCATTATCAACTTCAAAGTGTTCGTCAGTGCAGGCTCTTGTCATTTCCAAAAGATATCCGTTTCCCTCTACTAGCTCAGGTTTCTCGGTTATGGCAAGGCGGTTTTTATTGACATTTATGTCCTCACATAAGAGATAAACACCTTGGTACGAACCATTGACATATACCTCTACCGAGCGGCAGTTTGCGGAATACGGCATATTATCAAGCATATCACCGAGATGATATGCTGCCATATTTCTCAGAAGGGATGTGTCATAATAGTTTGCAAGAAGATTCCAGCCTTTACCGGGACCGTCTCCTATGCCGAGAGGGTTCTGTTTTTTATCAAATTTGAATTTGTAGCTCTTTTTTTCACAATATAATGTCGAATTGCCGCGAAGCCTTATCTGAACTTCTGTTTCGGGTATTTCAAGTTCACCGTTTTTATCCCATATCGTAACTTTTGACGGAGCATATTCACTTTTGGTATAAATTTCTTTCCCCAAAGTATCGATGGATATTATTGGCATATCAAGCTGTTCTTCTATTATTGATGACTCCTCTGCGGAAAAAGCAGTTCTCAAAGGCATCATAGAACAGGAAGTGTATAAAACTGCAGCTGTAGCACATATAATAGAAATTATCTTTTTCAAATTATCAACTCCTTTGCGTTTGCGAATTCATTATACCATATGAGTGAACAGAAAGTCAACGGGAAAAATGCTTCAGATGGATGATCAAAGCTGTTTTGCATTTGGTCGGAGTTTTTGCATATATTCTCATATAATTCACTGACCAAATATCAAAAAATAAAACGAGGTTTTTATGTAAAATATAATTGCTAATTAATACAAAATAGTTGAATAATATCTGTTATATAGATATAATTTAATCAACAATTGCGGTAATTTTATTCAATAACGCCACTTATTTGAGCAATTGTAATTGAAATAAAAAGGAGTGTTTATATGAAGCTATCTTTCGCCAAACGTTTAGCATCTGCGATGCTTAGCACTGTTTTCTCAGTAACAACATTAATGTCTGGTATGCCGCAGTCGATCCGTGCTGAAGAAGAGAAATATCTCTACACAGACGACGGTTTCGCCTACATAGTCAATGATGAAGGCAGCATTACGCTCAAAGGACGCGATCCCGAACGCGAAGATGAGTACGACAAGACAAAAATCGTATTGCCGTCTAAAATTGACGGCAAATATGTGACAGAGATAGATACAAATTATTTTGGTCACAGCACCTACGGAAGCAACTCTACTGTCACTGAAATAGTGCTGCCTGACCACATTGAAAAGATCAGCAACTGGTGCTTTAACGACTATAAAGCATTGGATACTCTCGTTATTCCTGCAACGCTGAAAGAGGCAGAACGACCATTTACATACTGCAAGATAAACAAGGTCATAATCGAGGACGGCATGAAGACAGTACCGAAGTCGCTATTCTCCTGTACTGATTACATGGGAGAGCTTGTTATCCCTGATTCTGTCGTGACAATCGGTGATAGTTCTTTTACCAGTATCAGTGGGCTGAAGGAGATACACGTTCCCGACAGCGTCAAGAGCATCGGATACTGCGCGTTCAATAACAATCCCGACCTTGAGGTGCTCGACCTGCCTGATACTCTCGATTTCATTGATAGCTACGCATTTGCTGAGAATCCGAAGCTCACTTCTGTTACTGTTCCTGATACATGGACATTCGGAGAGGAAAAAGATGGTTTCTTTCAGAAATGCGGTCTGAAAGAGATAACCTTCGGCCCTGACAGAAAAGAGATACCTCAGGGTATATGTCTGTATTGTGAAAGTCTCGAAACCATAAACTGGCCAACGGCTCCGACAAAGATAGGTTCCCGTGCCTTTGAGGATTGTTATGCTCTGAAGGATCCTAAGATACCTAACAGTGTTGAGATAATTGATTCCTACGCGTTCGACGGCTGTAAGGGGATAACCCACCTTGATCTGCCCACTGATCTGAAGGAGCTGACTTCGCGAAGCTTCGGAAACCTGAAATCGCTGAAGTACTTGTATGTTCCTATGGAACTTCCTACAAAAGGCAACTATAAAGAGGTATCGGCTTTCTGGAAGAGCGGAATCGAGAAATTGGAATTCGCAGATGGTATAACCGAGATCAATGCAATGACCGCAAGCGGTCACCCGAATCTGACAGAAATAGTTATACCTAAATCTGTTACTACTATTCGTAGTTATGCTTTTAACGGTAATGAATCTCTGGCAAATATAGATCTGCATGAAGGTATCACTACCATAGAAGGACAGAGTGTATTCTCTGACTGTAAAAGCCTTAAGGAACTGACTGTTCCATCAACGCTCAAGGGTGAAGGATATGCTTTTTCAAGTGCGCCCGCTCTTGATACCTTATACATTTCAGAGGGACGCACTGAGATCCCGGACAGACTCTTCATCAACTGTAATGTGCTGAAAAAAGTTGTTATTCCCGAAGGCGTTACCAAGATAAAGGCAAATGCTTTTGCAAACTGCTATGAACTTGAAACAGTCGAAATGAAGCAGGATAATGTAGAGGTAGAGAACAGTGCGTTCAGCAGATGTGACGCTCTTTGGGACGAGAGATTCAGCATTTGCAAAAAGGGCGACCTTTTTATGACAAAATCATCTTCTTCAAATACAGAAGGCGGTATCACCAATTATACAATTTACTATTCCATCAATCCGAATTTTCTCGACACATTTGATACGGCAAGTCTCGATGTATCTGTACAGCCATGGAAGCATCTTGTAATTGACGAGAGCCTTCCTGACGGACTGAAAGCCGGTGATGTAGGCTTCAAAGTCAATCTCACCTCGACAACGGGTATCTTCCGTTTCAGCGTAAGAAATCCTGAAAACGATGTTGTAAAAGTGACCGCAGAGTTATGCGCGAGAGTCCATAAGGAACCAAGCTATGAATGGGATAAAAAGTGCTTTACAGTCACTGATACAACATTTGAACCTGTAACTATTAATGTACCCGATACAGTAAGTGTCAAGGACGGAAAATCAAGTTTCAACATCTACGGATATGCCGATATCGGAAGCAAGGTCACCATAATGTTCAACGGAGAGGAATACTCAACAGTTGATACAAACGCTTATACAGGAAAATACAGTGCCTCAGTCAATTGCGAGCCAGTTGACGGTGTTATCACTCTTCAGGCTGTATGCGGCAGCAAAAAATCCGACAAGAAGCAGATAACCGTTGATGAGAATATGCCTGTGCTTGTGGACTTTGAAGTATCCCACGAAACACACGTTGACGTATGGCGTAAAAATATGACGGATATTTTCCGAACAGGCTATACACCATATGTTTCGTATAATCCTCATCATCCGCTGCAATTTGATGTTGATCTTGATAATGATGATAATTCTCAGCAAATACTCGTTGCATCAAAGACAGGCGATAAACAGTCATTTGTACCGCTTGAGCGAAACTCTGAAACAGGCAAATGGACAGGAAGCGGCTTCTTTGATACATCTATCCCTGGAGATCTTTCAATAAAATCGATCCCGAAAAACAAGTCGGATATGCTGACAGTCAAAAAGGACAGTGAAGGCGCACTCAGCTCTGTAACGAATAAGGACGGAAAGGAGCTTTTCAAACAAGATGAAGATGCTCCGAAGGATCCTGCTGAAAAATTTGTTGAGGAGCATGAAACTAAAATAGTTGATACAGGCGGAAACAATATCGCTGTAAGTTTCAAAAGGAAGTCAAAGACCAAGACCGATCCTCCGAAGAAAACCGAGCCTGATGACGAAGATCCTGACGACGATGATGACGAGGATACTCTCAATGTCTTTGAGGGCAAGGCGGAGACCGTAAATATCGGCGGAAAAACGCTCAAGCCGATAGATATAATCGAGGATCACAACGACTATAATTTTAAAAAGTCCAACACCCGCGTTACCGACGAGAACGGAAATGTCCACGAATACTATGCAAGGGTATTCACCAAAGATGACAGTGAGTTTGCTCAGAGTCTCACAAAGAGTATCCCTCTTTCGAGCAATGGCTCTGATACAAGAACAGTCAATGACTTCCTGACAAATAAGGAAATAGGACGTATAATCGAAGGAATAGCCATAGCGGACTATAACACATTTACTCAAACAGCCGAACTGATGACGGTTGCGTATTCTACTTCTCTGACAGGCGACGATGACCTTGATGAACTGGCTGAAAGTCTTGACGTAGGTGCAAGTACTGCGTTCATTCTTAAATGGGGTGTTGAATCCAAAGGTTTGAACGATGTAGCAGGATATGGAGGAGCAGTTATTACAGCTGTTCAGGAAGGTTATGAACTTTACGATCACTATTACACACACAGTGATCGCGTAAATAAAATAGCCTATTCAAAGGACACCTTCGTTCAGGATAAGGCGCCTCAGCTCATGGTAACATCTGCGGCATTGTTTGCTGGACGCGCAGCTATAGCAGCATTCGCAGTAAAAGGCGCTTTCACGCTTGCAGCAGCAGGTGCGGCTGGTCTGGCATTCTGGCCTGCGCTTCTTGCAGGTGCAGCATTGACGTTTGGAGTATGGGCAATGAAACTGGCATACAACAAGCTTGAAAAAGAACTTGATGATGTCATTGATCCTGTGACTTCTGACGGTAAGATTAATGTTGGTATCGATCCAAGCGGCTACGTTTATGCGGCTGTTCCTGATAACCGAATAAAGGGTGCAACAGCTACTATCTACTATAAGGATAAGAGCGGTAATGCAGTGAAATGGAATGCTGAGGATTACGATCAGGTCAATCCGCAGATCACCGACTCATCAGGCTGGTTCATGTGGGATGTTCCTGAAGGATTATGGCAGGTAAGGATAGAAGCCGAGGGCTATGAGAACTATGCTACCGAATGGCTTCCCGTTCTTCCTGTTCAGACCGATGTCAATATTCCGCTGAAGAGTACCTCAGCAGCCAAGATAGAAAGTATCGACGCTTATTCAAACGGCGTATATATAAAAATGTCTCAGTATATCACTGACAGTACGGCGGTATCGGATAACGTTTACCTGACCGACAGCAAGGGAAATGTTATTCCGTGTAAGATAAGCTTTTCAAAGTCTGAGACCAACGAAACAGGCTATTCTGACATTATTACTCTTATTTCCACTAAGGGGACTATCTCTGAGGCTGAGCTGCATATAACAAAAGGATTGCTTAGTTACAGTGGTGTGCCTTCCGAACCTTCAAGTGAGAAGATAGTCAAGATAAAGGACTCTCTTATTGTTGATAACGATCCTGAAATAATACTGGGAGATGTCAATAACGACGGAAATATAAACGCTGTTGACGCTTCTACTGTTCTATCGTATTATGCAATGATATCAACAAATAAGGATGGCGGATTTGATGATGCTCAAAAGGCGGCAGCAGACGTAAACCATGACAGTCTGATAAACGCCGTTGATGCTTCGTGTATTCTCTCATATTACGCATATACTTCGACTACTAAGGATACACCGAAGAAAACACTTGAAGAATTCTTAAAAGAATAATGATTATAGCTGCCCTTAATGGGCAGCTATTCTTTTTAATTGTAAAAAGGTAATAGCGTATAATGCTGAATTGCCTTTGAGACGGTTCTGCATTAATGAACTAAAAACAATAACTGCTGTCTATTCCGTTCATTTCACAAGTTTTGACTTGTTTTACTGCTGAATTCATTTTATACTATAATAGTATCAAATTTTTCAGGAGGAAATATGAAAATCTCAAAAATCATTGCAGCTGCATTATCGCTGTCCTTTTTAGTTAGCACAGCTGCAACTACAAACAGTAACACTCAAAATACCTCTATAACCGCAAATGCAGAGGGTACTGCCGCTGAACAGGAATATACTCTTGGAGATGTAAATAACGACAGTCAGATAAATGCAGTAGACGCTTCGTCTGTGCTTTCATACTATGCACAGGTATCAACAGGACATGAGGGCGAGTTCGACAAAAAGCAGAAGCTGTCTGCTGATGTGAATAATGACGCAAGCATAAACGCTGTTGACGTTTCGTGTATTCTTTCTTACGAAAGAAGCAGCTACCGCGAGGGAGCTGTTGTTATTAAATCTGATTTGAGAATCATTTTAAACTCTTCTAATCAAGTGAAGTAGAGATACTTTGTTTAGAGGATATTGTTATTGTGCACTTATTTGTTAATTGTGACAAGCAATCTTGATATATGCAAGATGATAATATATAATATTATTGCAAATGCAGATAGATAAAGTGAGGGAATATCATGCATAAAAATTATAAGAAGATTGTGGCATGACTGATGGCGGCTGTAATGATTGCACCAACCGTCGTCAGTATATGGCGCATCAAATAATGATTATGATTATTCCTTCACATTGTTCAGAAGCGAAAACATAGCCGCAGCAGGCTCTATGTCGCTGCTGATGCACGAGGATCTGCTCACAGTTGAACAGAACGAGATGCTGAATAGTTCACTTCTTAAAACGGCAGATGATTTCATATACGAAGAAGAAAAACAAGGCTACGGTATCCCGTATAAGTATGACGGTCCCGGTTATAATGACCCAAGCGCTTTC